>Ga0182090_1347166_pt1 | contig 15927 bp, 10 predicted proteins | sample 041ome_24_FD_127767 | JGI IMG/M metagenome (GOLD analysis project Ga0182090, IMG submission 127767) | Metatranscriptome of coastal salt marsh microbial communities from the Groves Creek Marsh, Georgia, USA - 041408BS metaT (Metagenome... | ecosystem: Environmental > Aquatic > Marine > Intertidal... | reverse complement strand
TATAAACCCTAAACCTCTCATTCTTTCTTTCTTTCTCTCTCTCCGCAGAGAAGAGCCAAAGAAGTCGCGCTGCAAAAGCGCTCCTCGAGCGTTTTAATCAACGCGGGGCTGCTGCTGAGCGAGAAGAAGAAGAAGAAGACGATGATGGATCAGAGGAGGCCCGAAGACGACGATGGCGCCGCGCTTCTGTTAAAAAAAAAGAGAAGAGTGATGGAGGAAATCGCAAAGGCGAAACTCGAATCGAAGGAGCGGTCGAAACGCGCGAAAGCGGACGGGAACGAACTGTGCGCGCCGAAAAGAGACGGGCCGGAGGTGAATTTTCCGACGAGTAAAGAGGAGTACGAGGAGTTGCGACGACGAAGCGTCAAAGTCGTCAGTACGAAAGCTTCCACCACCAACGACGACGACGACGCGAAGAAAATGGAAAAAGAAGAAGAACAGAAAGAGGAAGAGACTGGCGCACAAGCGAAGAGAGAAAAAGAGGAAACGAAATGGGTTCAATCGTACGACCAGACGAACGAGAAATTCTATTACTTCAATCCGACGACGAGGGAAACGAGGTGGGAAGCGCCGGAAGAGACGAGCGGGACGATGACGATAAAAATTGTCAAAGACGAGAGCGCGTTGAAAGAACACAAGAAGAGAGCGCTGCTGGCGAGCGTGAGCGAGGAAGAGTTGAAGGCGATTGAGAGAGAAGTGAGAGGAGAGATGGGATTGAACGACGACGATAGAAACAAGAGCGAACGCAACGACGGCACGAGCATGAGCGTGCCGCCGCCGCCGCCGCCGGGAACGAGCGCATCCGCGGCGGCGCCGCAAATGGCGTGGGAATACGAGGACGATTCCGGTAATTGGCAAGGACCGTTTCAAACGGAACAGTTGCAGATGTGGCGAGCGGCGTTGCCTATGAATTTGAAGGTGCGGCAACACGGAACGACGAACGAATCTGAATATACCTCGTTAGCTTTGTTATTAGGCGACGCGCATTTGAGGAAAAAATGTGAAGAGTTAGGGGCGACGTTACCGTTGAGATGTACGGCGGTGGAGGCTGAGCAGGTGATGATGGCAGCCATCGCGGCGCGAGATCGAATCGTGAAAGAGAGTTTGAACGGGCTCGCTGACGATGAATTGGATGACGACGATGACGACGAAGGAGGAGGAGAAGAACAAGGCGTGGATGGATTTGGTAACGCAGGCGCAAAGAAACCAAACCGATGGGCGCAAGCCGCTTTGGAAGGTTTACCGGAAAACGATCGATTAGAACAAGAGAAAATAGCCATAGAAAACGCAGCGGGCGTGCGCTCGAGCGCGCGTACTAACGCGGACGATGAAAATGAAGATGCATCTGAACGATTCGCTTCGGTTGGAACGTACAACAGAGTCACTGGTCGCGTTACCGCCGAGGTCAACGAGCTTCTCCAACGTCGTCGCGCGGCTGGTCCGCCTGGCGGCGCTGGCGCCGCGTATCGGAACATCGGTTTAGAAAACTACATAGACCCGGCAAAGATGGACGAGGCAATGAAAGAGATTCAAAAAGCAAGACACAAAAAGTTATCGAGAGCAGAAATAGAGAAACGAAAAGCGAGAAGAAAGGAGATGAAAAAGAAGCACGGCGATAACTGGCTCCGCGAAGAGTGGGCGGATTAATAGAAGTAGCGCGTTAGAGATTGAATCAATATTCTTATTAATATACTGATGGTAGTAATAATAGTAATAAATTTTAGCGTACGCGTCTTACAAATATAATAAAAAATGAACCACAAATCGTCATCGCAAAATCGTCTTTGAAAGTTATGTGTTGTTGTATATTAAAGCATCGATGCGGCGTTGCGGCGTGCTGTGCTGTCCTCGTCTTTCGTTCGCGACGTATTCTTTTTTTTTAGAACGAATAAACCTTCACGCCATCGTCTTCCGCCGAGGAAGATGCAGAAGACGAACCACCGTCTTTAAATCTCCAATACCCGGCGAGCATCGAACCGAGACAGCTGTGCACGGTCGCGGAAATCGCGGGGACTACCGCCACCAACGGATCCTTGGCGAAATGTGCACTCGCCAAGACGACGCCCAACGCCGAATTTTGCATGCCGACTTCGATACTCGCGGTTCTCGCGTCTCGGCTCGGAAAGCCAAAGACTTTCGCTCCGACGTACCCAAACAAAAATCCAAGCGCGTGCAAACAAATAACTGCCAACAGGATGTCTTGTCCGGCGCTTAAAATCGCCCCGGAATGTTTCCCGATGACCGAAGAGCAAATCAACGCCACCGCGCCGACGGCTAACGGCGGACACACCGGAGACACAATCTTCGCGACTCTCGGAAAGATCTTCTTCAACGCAAAACCAGCGATGACTGGCAAGACCACAACTTGCGCGACAGAAGCGACCATGGCCATGGAATCAACCTCAATGATTCCAGTCGGCGCGCCTTTCGTCTTGGACGCGGCGACCAACAACGGCGCCATCAACTTACTCGTCAACAACGGCGTCGCAAACGCCGCTAAACACGTGCTCAACGTCGTCAACGCCACCGATAAAGAAACGTTCGCGTTCGCCAAAAACGCCACCACGTTCGACGCCGCGCCACCCGGGCAACACCCGACCAAAATCAAACCAAGCCTCGCGCTCTTCTCCATCCCGAACGCCTGCCCGACGAAGAAGCCGAGCAACGGCATGATGGTAAACTGCAACAACGACCCGAGAAAGACGCGCGCGGACCCTTTCACCGAGAACATTTGCTTCAGCGACCCTTCGTCCAGGGTCACGCCCATCCCGAGCATGGCAACTCCCAACGCCGGAGTCACGATTTCTGGTTTCGAGAGCGGCGCGACCAGCTCAGGCTGCAACACGCCGAGTGCAGCGCCGAGAACAATCCACACCGGGAACAAGTTGGAAATACTATTCAGAGTAGATTCGATCGAACATCGCGCCGAAAAAGCGTTCGGTATCATCGCGTCGCCTCTTTTTACCGCCATCACCGTTCTCTTTTTCGTCGTCTGAATCGTCGTCGTCGAGAGAGAGGCAGAAGAAGATTCGAATACAGTTGAAACGCATCTCTTTTCCCCAAAACGCGAAGAAGAAGAAGAAGCCACTCTGGCGCTCTTCTTTTTTTGAACCAAACCAACGCGCGAGGAGCACGAACTCAAACAACCGCGCGAAGAAGAAGAAGAAGAAGAAGAAGAAGAAGAAGAGAGGAAAGCGCTCGATCGAGACGAAGTGCCCGCTGCGATCATCATCGACATCATCATCGACATTTTTAGTATTAGTTTTAGTAGAGGTAGTTTTGTGGAGTCACTCTCTGCTATCTATGTATGCTCTCTGTCTGCCACACGCTATTCATCAATCGCAAAGTCAAAAAACTCTGGAGTCGTCGTCGTGGGGGCTCTGACAGTGTCTGATATTGATTCCATAACGATCGATTTTTTTTCGAAAACGAGAGACGAAAACTTCTTCCTCTCTTCTCTTTCTTTTTCGAAAGTTTTTTCTTCTTCTCTGATGTGTTTTTCCCCAACAACATGACGGGGAACAACAACAACACGAATAATAATAACGGTGGTTTTGATGGTGGTCGTACTAAAAACACCGAAGAAGAAAGGAATTCTTCTCGAGAACAGTTGGAGGAGATTCGTCGTTTACACGCGGCGAGGTTCCGCGACCAGCGCGCGCTGCCTTTACCGCCGAGAAATCATCGTCGCCAAAACAACGCGCCGGTTCCAAGAAACGAATCGACGTTTTCGGACTCCTCCGGGGCCTCCAACTCCGCGCGAGGAAGAGAAGGAGGAGAAGGAGTGCGGGGACAACAAAATCAACAACAGAGAACTGGAATTACGAATTTAATACCCGGAGCGCTGAACGTTGGGATCGCGATGGCGCACGCCAGACACGCGTTGGGGAGGCATTTGCAGCAAAGGCACCACGAACAACAGCTACGAGAAGAAGAAGAAGAAGAAGAACGAAGAAGAAGAGGACGAAGAGAAGACGACGCGCCGCCGCCGCTGGAGAATGAATACGCAGACGTAGATATGGACGGAGATGATGATGAAGATTTGGAAGATGAGGAAGATTTGGAAGACGAGGAAGACGATGCGGATATTCCAGACGACGAGGACATCTTGCCGAAACCGTCGTATCTGACCGACGACCATTTGCTCGCGCTGGAGTGCGCCAAGACCGGGAAGGCGCCAGAGCAGTTAGAGAGCGAGTATAAAGACGAGTTGTTAGCGAGGAAGTGGCAGATTAAAGAGGCGAGGATGGAAGAGAGGAGGCAGAGGAGGAGAGAGGAGAGACGACTGGCGCGGCAACAGCAACAGGAACAAGAAGGGTCGAGAGTGCGAAGGAGAGACGAGGTGAACGAACGGCCGGGGGATTCGGTTCGACGAAGGCAAACGAGGATCGAGATACAAGTCGGAGGGCCGAATGGACCAGTTTTTCGATCCGTTATGGGTGGTCCGGGTATGATGGGTATGCTCGGTGGAAACGTTGGACAAGAACAACAAAGCGATCCGTTTCTAGAAATCATGCGACAAATGCTCGGACAACGCGCGCCGGGCGAGGCCAGAGAGGACGTTTTGAACGATAACGATCGATTCGAAAGGGCGTTTAGGAATATGTTTCAATCGGTAGAACAGGAAAGCGCGGCTGCGATGGGTGCTGGCGCGATGCCGGCTAGATTCGCGCCTAGATCCGTCCAAAGTTTCGGAGACTTAATACGAACCATGCAACAACTCGCGGCCCAGCACGCCAACGGAAGGGAAAATTTAGCGGAAGCGCCTTTGACGCAACAACAAATCGACGCCATGGAAACCATCACCGCTAAAGGTGATGAGAATGACGGCACGTGTGCGAGTTGCTCGGTTTGTTTGTCCGATATTGAAGGCGGAGAAAACATGAAGAGGTTATCGTGCGGTCACTGCTATCATTCGCCGTGCATTGATACTTGGTTGTTACGGTCTCGCATTTGTCCGACGTGTAGACACGACTCGACGAAACCTCCTACGGCAGCCGCATCGACTGAAGCGGGACGAAGGAGCGATATGGATTAGATAAACACAACAACTACTAGTAAAAAAAAACACAACAACCCGCGCGCAGCTTATAGAGAGATTAAATACACATATACACATGTTATTGCTTGAAAATGTATACTGATATACAGCATTAAAAATTTCTAGTTTTACAGCGGGCTGCGCTTTAGCTATATCTATTCTTTTTAGTACATCGTCCACTCAGACATTTTTCTCTTCACTTGCATCTTTTCGAGCAGTAACCGTAAATCGTTATCGTCTTCGGAATCCTGCTCTTCTTCTTCTTCTTCTTCTTTTATTTCAGATTTAACGACGGTTCCGCCCTCCGTATCGTCAGAGTCTTCTCGTTCCTCACCCTGACCGAAGAATCGAATCGTTTTCGGCTGAAGATCGGATCCATCGCCTCCTACATTATTCCTACCAGGTTGACCACGATCCTGTCCTTCCTCAACTTGGCCTTCTCGCTCCTTTTTTGCCTTTGACAACTCCTGATATTGTTTTTCCAACGCCAATCGCTCAGCTTTCTTGACGTAATAGGTCCCCGTTTTCTTCTTTTCCACGTGTGCAGGCTTGATCTTTTCGTCCGCGATGGCCTGTAGCAACTCTCCTTCATCCAACATGTGCGCAAGTTTCCATCGCGCGATTTTCCAACGCGAGTAGTCATTCCCAGTTTTCTCGAAGACCATTCTCTCGAGGACGTCTCTCGGGATTTTGAGATGAGCGGTGGCGTAAAACGTGCCCGGTGGTGCGCGTTCCATTTCTGGAAGCGTCGGTAACAGGCTTACTCGTCTAGCGCCTTTTTCTTTTGGCTCTTTCGGCTCTCGTTCATTCAAGCTCTCCTTCGCAGTCTTTCTGTTTGCGCCGCTTCGCGTTCCTGGGATGCTTCCTTGCGTTTCTCGCAGCGTTGCTCTCATCCGCGTCATTTGTTTTCTAGTCATATCGCGCCCCTTACGGAAGCTTTGAGGTTGCTGCTGTCCGGCACCGGTGGAATTGATGCGTTGTTTCTTTGGTGGAGGTTTTCCCTCTTCGTCTGTTGACTCGGAGTCCTTGTCGACCATCTCGTCCTTCACGTCATCATCGTCGTCGTCATCGCCAGAATTGCCGGCATCGTCTCGATCTTCTTCTTCTTCTTCTTCTTCATCCTCGTCATCTTCAGACGACGCATCTGAATCCGCGTACCTGAGAGGATTTAGTTTCCTGAGCTTTTTGACTTTTTTCTTTCGTTGCGGTCGCTTCTTCACCTCTGGCTTCTCTTCTTTTTCTTCTTCCCGTGCTTCTTCTTCTTCTTCTTCGCTGACATCTTCTTCTTGCTCTGTCTCCAATTCACTTTTACGCTTCAATCGATTTCGCTCTTTCGAATTGTTGCGCCTCCTTGTCGTTACTATAGTCGTGTCTTGCTCGATCGTCCTGAAGTAAATGTATTTCTGTATATTTTCTTTGTGCGCTTTTAGAGAGCATCCGAATTTCTTTTCTAGCTCTTCGCGAGTCTCCCTGGGTGATATTCGTTTGCCTCCTACCTCTTTGATTCGATCAACAATCTCGAACACGGCCTCCTTCAGCTCTTCGTCGGTCGGCGGTGATCCTGATTTGCGCACGCGATGCTGTCTTCTCCGAATTGGCATGTCGTCGTCTTCATCGTCGTTTTTATCGTCTTCATCTTCATCGCCGTTGCCACCATCGCCGCTGTTATTGTTGTTCTTGTTGTCGAGATCCTTGGCATCTCCTTTCCCTTCTTCCCCTTCTTCGTCATCATCACCATCACCACCGGCCGTATCTTCGTGAGCGTCATCTGGTGCATCATCACCACCATCGTGCTGTGCTTCGTCGTCGTTGTCCTCTGCGTCAGTGACTTTTGCAGTGATAAATGTTGTCGTGCGATCATCAACTTCTTCATTTTCTTCTTGTGACTGTTGTTGCGATGGAGTTTTCTTCTCACCACCTCTGAAGAACAACCGTTTCACCGGTGCAATGATGGAAGAAAACCATTTACTAGGACTTACGGGCGTTGCTGTCACCTCTTCTTCTTCAGTTCCATGCCCGATGGCGCCGTCAGCAGACTGTGTAGGAACAATATCATCGTCCTCGTCGTCGTCCTCCTCCTCCACGTCATCGTCTTCGACCGTTTCCTGCGATTGTTTTTGCCGCTCTCTTTCTTCTTCTTCTTCTTCTTCTTCTTCTTCTTCTCCTTCTTGTTTCTTTTCAGCATCATCGTCTTGTTCGTCATTCTCTTCGTTCTCAAAAATATTTGCGCCATCTTCGCCGTCGTTTACCTCTTTTCGCTTCTCTCTTTCTCGAAGCTCTTCCTCTCTTTGTCTCATTCGCTTTTCGAGAAATGCGTTGAGCGCATCGAACCCATCGCTTTTTTGGTTGCTCACGAGCGGTATGCGACTGGCGAGTTGTTGTTTCGATGGACCTCGCACGGACAGCTGTGATTTGAGGTTCGACTTGTTGTACAACTCTTCTTCTGAGGAATGAAGAACGACGTTGTTTTCCACGTGCGTATCGTTTTTGGTGTTGCTCCGCTGCTTTTGCGCTGTGCCGCCTCGAGTCGTTAAGCTTTTTGGCAACGGTAATCTTCTTCTGTTCGGCGGTAAAGGTGGCACAGAAAGTTCCTCTGGAGTTTCTTCTTCTTCCATCTCGTCTTCCTCCGGATTTTCTTCTTCTCGATCTTTTTCTTGTTGTTGTTGTTGTTCTTTATCAATCGGTTGTAAACGCAGCGGCAACTTCTTATTTGCGAGCGCGTATTTCGTCGCTTGCTTGATCGGTGAAACGATTCTCATCTTGTGAAGCGTTTCTTTAACGTCACCTTTAACGCCCCGGGGTGACGACGCAGAAAGCAGTCGCACGTCTGAAATTTCGTCTCGAGGCGAATCGCTCGGAAGCCTCATCCTCGCCAACAGTTTCGACGCGTTCATTTTTGTCGTTGTGGCTGCTACTCCCTCGTATCCTCTTTCTGCTTCCAACGCTGATTTTAACATCGGATTCTCTTCCGATTGCGACGATGGCCGCAAAAGTGGTTCCAGTCTTCTCACGTGTACTGAGCGAACCTCCGATAACCCTTTCCTCTCTGCCTCCTTCAACGTGTCGTCCCTCGTGTTACCTATAATTTTCCTCGGTTGGATTCTTCTCACGAACGTTTCCAGTTCGCGATAGCTACTGTGCAAAGAATACGGCACCGACCGGCGAACCCAGTCTGATTTCTCTTCGTTCGTCATTTTCTCTCGTCTCCTTGTATCCATATCTCGTCTTTCATCTTCCTCTCGCATCTGTTCGGTGACGCGCGCCCAGCCCGTTGGACTGATGACTAAAGGTCCCCACTCTTTACTGTTCTTGAGGCCAGCAACTAACGGTCCGCACACGTTCTCTTTGTTTCTTCCCATGCTCTTAGGAAGCACGCGCACTCTCGTGGTCTCGTTTTCTCCTAGTTCGCTACACACGTACTCTTTCCCGAATCCTAACTTTAACCAATCGTTGTATCGATCTTTGTGCAAGTAGACTTTCGATTTCGTCGCTTGGCTCAGCGCTATGACGATATCTTCTTTGCCTAAAGAATCTAACAGAAGAATCACAGGACGTTCCGGTTCGATTTCCGTGACTAACTTTACGATGCGTTCTAAAGCAACCGCGCGAGGTGGATGATCGTACTCTGGATTATTGTACGTGTTGTCGAGATACAAAACGTCCACCGGTGGCGTTTTTGAGTTATCGAGCACTTTCGGCAACGGCGTAGCATTCTTCAAAGCCGTCGCCTTGCTGTTGTCGTACCCAAGGTCTTGAGAACCCGTCAAACTCGCACTGCTCGAAGACCACATTCCAGCCGAAAGCGGCGTATCGTTTATCATGCCAAAAAAGTTCCTCCTGAACCCGCTGCTGCTGCCGAAGCTTCCTCGGCTCCCGGGCATCGGGAAACTCATCCTCTTACCTCTCGGCAAACTCCCGCTCCAATCTTCCCTCCGGAAATCTCCGGTGTGTAAAACTTTCCCGAACTTGCCTTCGAACACAAACATCGCAGATCCTGGGCAGTGGCCCGCATCCAACGTGTACACGTTGAATCTCATATCTTCCCCGGAATTGTTGTTTTCCCCGTCGTCTCCGTTCCTCGAACCGACTCGAACCACCTCCACGGAATCAAACTCTAAAACTTTCACTTTGGATTCTAACCTCGGATACCGTTTCACGAGCAAAACTTTCGTGATTTCCGTGCAATATATCCTCCCGTTCGCGTCGTTTTCGAACACATCCTCTCGCAATCCACGCAAGTGATCTTGGTGCGCGTGCGTTAAAAAGTAAAACGTTGTCGTTCGCGCGTTGACGTTCGTTTTCTTCTTCCAAGTGTCCACGAAAATTTCGAATCCCGCGAAGCGCAGCGCGCACTCCGAGAGCAACGCCGACGACGTCTTCGCGTTTCCCGCCGCCGGTGCCGGTAACGAAGAAGAATCTCCTCGAACGGCGAATACTCTGGCATCTTCTTCTTCGCCATCCGCGCGCGGCATGTGCTTTTTGTTAGTATTTAACACGAAGTTGTTGCGAATGTTTTCGCGCATCTCTTGTTTTGAAGAGTGCACACAATTAATAATCGTATTTTGTTCTTGCCTTTTCGCGTCCTAAACCCTAAACCCTAAACCTATTTTTTTTTTAAAGAGAGCCTCCCCGCACGCACGCGAGAGGGAAATCACGCCTCATACTACATACTCTACTTTCTTCTGTTTGAAGATATCTATCTGCGCGCGCAACGCATAGGAAGAGAAAGGGAGACTCTTTTTGCCACCACCAGTTGTTCTTCTTCCTCTCAAACTCGTCGAGAAAAAGAAGATGGATTTAGACGGCGTGTTCGACGACGACGATGGCACGACGGAAGTCCTCAACGATCTGAAAAACTCCACCACGGAAGACGTCGTCATGCGAGTGCGCTTGCTGGAGAATGAAATACGCGTTTTGAGAGACGAGAGCAATCGATTGCAACTGGACGTTTCCTCGGAGCGAGAGCGAGTGAAAGATAACCAGGAGAAGATTAAACTGAACAAACAGCTTCCGTATTTAGTGGCTTCGATTGTGGAAATTTTAGATCTCCAACCGGAAGACGAGGACGAAGAGGCGGACGCGCAAGCGGATTTGGACGCGCAGAGGAGCGGGAAAGCGGTGGTTTTGAAAACGACGACGAGACAGACAATATTCTTACCGATAGCAGGGTTAGTAGACGCGAAGGATTTGAAGCCGAGCGATTTAGTTGGCGTGAACAAAGATTCGTATTTGATTTTGGACACGCTGCCGGCGGAGTACGACTCTAGGGTGAAAGCGATGGAGGTGGACGAAAAACCGACGGAGGATTACTCCGACGTCGGCGGGTTAGATAAGCAGATTCAAGAGATGAGAGAGGCGATCGTTTTGCCGATGACGCACAGAGAACACTTCATGAAACTCGGTATACGAGCGCCGAAAGGATGTTTGTTGTACGGCCCGCCGGGGACGGGGAAGACGTTGCTGGCTCGAGCGTGCGCGGCGCAAACGAACGCGTGTTACTTGAAGTTAGCTGGCCCTCTTTTGGTGCAAATGTTTATCGGAGATGGGGCAAAATTAGTGCGAGACGCGTTCGAGTTGGCGAAAGAGAAAGCGCCGGCGATTATTTTCATCGACGAAATCGACGCCATAGGTACGAAACGTTTCGATTCCGATACCAACGGTGATCGCGAGGTGCAAAGAACCATGTTAGAATTGTTGAACCAATTAGACGGTTTTAGTTCGGACGATCGAGTCAAAATCATCGCCGCGACGAACCGAGCGGACATTTTGGATCCCGCGTTGTTGCGCTCCGGACGTTTAGACCGAAAAATTGAGTTCCCTCATCCGAACGAAGACGCTCGCTCCCACATCTTACAAATCCACGCTCGTAAAATGAACGTCTCCCCTGACGTAAACTACGACGAGTTAGCTCGAGGCACGGACGATTTCAACGGCGCGCAGTTGAAAGCCGTCTGCGTGGAAGCCGGGATGTTAGCGTTGCGAAGAGACGGAACGATGGTCAATCACGAAGACTTTGTCGAAGGAATCGTTCAAGTCCAAGCGAAGAAGAAGAGCGATTTGGCCTACTTCGCTTAATTACTTTAGTAGCAATAGCAGAGATATATAAAGTGTAAAACAACCAATTCATCCGAGATTGAAAAAAAGAAACCGGGCTTCGCCGCGTAGGTGTGACTTTCTCTTCTTTTCTTCGCTTTTCTTCGTGTTTAGGGTTCTCCTCTTCTTTTTTCCGGGGTTGGGGCTTCCAAAAACGCGCGCGTTTTCTCTCGTCGTGCGTCAGAGCCGAGGAACTACAGAGGAAGAGAAACGCACGAACAACAGACAGAAAAAGAATGGCGATCGCAGCAGAAACGAAGAAAGAAGACGACGAGATTTCGCTCGCGGATTCCGACGACATGGGCGTTGACGACGACGCGGCGTTCGCGTTACCGCCAACAAAAATCGAAATCGACCCAAACACCGGGATCAAAACCGTCACGGAATACCGCGTGAAAGAGGACGGATCGAGAGTTCGGTCGATTAAACGAGTGAAGGTGCACAAAGTGACGAAAACGGTGACGAAGGAAATGTTGGAGAGAAAAAACTGGGCGAGATTTGGCGACGCGGCGAGATATAAACCAGGGGATGAGTCGATGACGGCTGTGAGTTTAGAGGAGATTTTCTTGGAGCGCGCGCGTTTACAACCGAAATCAGAATTGGAGAAAGCGAACGATCCGTTGAAAGCGATGGCGACCAGTCAAACGTCTCTGTTAGTGTGTAGAATTTGCGGTAAGAAAGGGGATCACTGGACGACGAAGTGCCCGTACAAAGATTTGGCGGCGATGGGCGACAAACCGCCGGGAAGCGACGGACCGGGTGGGGATAAAGCGGGCGGCTCCGCCGGCTACGTGCCGCCGTCCAAAAGAGCCGGAGCGAGCGCGAGTGAAGGTGATTCTATGAACAGACGAAGAGAAGAAAATTCGGTCCGAGTTTCCAACTTGTCCGAAGACACGAGAGAGCAAGATTTACAAGAGTTGTTCAGACCTTTTGGTCCCGTGACGAGAATCTACGTCGCGTTCAACAGAGAAACCGGAGAGAGCAGAGGGTTCGCGTTCGTCAACTTCGTCAACCGAGACGACGGCCAAAGAGCCATCGACCGTTTGGACGGCTTCGGTTACGATAACTTGATTTTAAGAGTCGAATGGTCCGCGCCGAGAGAGGAAAGGCGATAAAAAAAAAGAGAGGGAAAAAGAACGCGCGGCCCACTTTATTACTATACCATTAGAGAGAGAGAAAGGAAGAGAGAAAGGAAAGGTTCATCAGTAGCACGAACAACGTTGTTTATATTATGCACACACACACACATCACGTATTAGATTTAAATTTGAAATGAAGTGAAACAAAAGAAGACTCCGCACCTTCCGCCCGCCTCGAAAGAAAAAAAGAACAGCAGCATTTTCTTGCTTAGCACACATTTTGCTTCAAGCACGATAAGGCTCTAAAACTCACGTCATTCTCCTGCTGCGTTTTTTCCCCGAACGCAGATAGAAACACACACATATCGCGTGAAATACGAAGATGGCAGCTGCCGCAACGTCTCCTTCGCTCGCGTCATCGACATCCGTCTGCGCCTCCGTCTCGAAAAATGATGCGAAACATAAAAGACACCATCGTCGTCGTCTGCAACATCATCATCGTCAGCCGTCAACGACTTGGATAACAACACCAATCCAACGAAGAAGAGGGGATTTGCAGAGGTGGAACGCGGCGCCGCCGGCGGAAGGCGGGCCGAAAAAACCACCGGCAACGCGAGAGGAAATGATTGATTTTTTGCGGTCCGGGTGCAAACCGAAAGAGAAGTGGAGGTGGGTTTGATTATTGTGTTATTACGCGTTTTGTGTTTTTCCCTTTTCCCATCTGCTCGTGATGCTTGTGTGTGTGTCTTTTCGCGCGAGGAAAATCGTTTTTACCCCGGTGGACAGAGGATGAAGATGCACTCGACGCATGCTTATTTTGTCTCTGCACCTGATTCTGTATCGTTTTTTGATCGGAGAACTAACCTCGCTTGTTTTTCTTCTCTCTCTCTCTCTCTCTCTCTCTTGCGACGTATCGCTTGCGTGCGCAGAATTGGCACCGAGCACGAAAAGTTTGGCTTTTCGTTGACGGATAACAGCAGGATGCCTTACGCGGTTATCGATTACGTGTTAACTGGATTAGTCGAGCGATACGGGTGGACGCCGTTGAATGAGAAGTGCCCGGTGATTGGTTCGTGCACGAACGCGGATGGGACCGTAAGAACGGTGAATATTATCGGCGCGACGAAGAATGGAATGAACGTGACTTTAGAGCCGGGAGGACAGTTTGAGCTTTCCGGGGCGCCGTTGGATACGTTGCACGAAACCGTAGAGGAGACTAGAGCACACATCAAGCAAGTGTGTGAACTCGCCGCGGAAAAAGGGTACGGGTTTTCCGGGATAGGATTCGACCCGAAACATTCCGTGGAGGAAGTGCCGATGATGCCGAAAGGGAGATACAACATCATGAAGAATTACATGCCTAAAGTCGGGACGACTGGATTAGACATGATGTTTCGCACGTGCACGATTCAAGTGAACGTCGATTTCTCGAGCGAAGCGGATATGGTAAAGAAATTTCAAACGTCGTTGGCGTTGCAACCGTTAGCTACGGCTTTGTTTGCCAACTCACCGTTTAAAGATGGAAAGGATGCGAACATGTGTTCGTTGCGATCCGACGTGTGGAAGGATACCGATAACGATAGATGTGGGACGTTACAGTGGGCGTTTGATGACGATTTTGGGTTTGAGAAGTACGCAGAGTACATGATGGATGTGCCCATGTATTTTATATATAGAAACGGAGGGTATATTGACGTTACCGGGTTATCTTTCCGCGATTTCATGGCTGGGACATTGAAAATTTTACCTGGCGAAAAGCCTACGATTGATGATTGGGAACAACACTTAACGACGAGTTTTCCGGAAGTGCGATTGAAAAAGTACATGGAAATGCGAGGCGCAGATGGCGGGAGCGAGGAAATGATCACCGCGTTGAGCGCATTTTGGGTTGGAATTTTATACGACGAGAAAAGTTTGGACGACGCCTGGTCTATTTGTAAAAATTGGACGAGCGAGGAGCGAGATTGGTTACGAAACGACGTCACCGCGAACGGGCTGCGATCGACGTTTACAGACGGCACGACGTGTTTAGATTTGTGTAAAAAATGCGTGCAATTAGCGGAGGACGGATTGAAGAACCGGAATTTGGGCGAAGAAAAGTACTTAGCGCCGTTGTGGAACATCGTAAACACCGGAAAATCGCAGGCGGATGTGTTGCGAGAGAAGTTACATAGCGAATGGAATGGTGACGCGACTGTGGCGTTCAAAGCGACGCGATATAAGGCGTAAGGTAGAAAGACACGATGACTGACAGTAACTACGAAAGAATTTGTATATTTTAATATGAAAAGATTATGAAAAGAACGCAGCATTGAATTTTTGGCATCACTACAGAATTACTTAAAACCGGCTAAACGCTACTCTCATTTACAGGTGCTGTAAATACACGACGAATAGTATTACTTGTACTTTCGCACCGTCTTCGCCACGTCGCGAAAGTTTTCGTGTTCGGCTCCACCCATCTCTTCGAACAGAAACATCTCTGTCGTCGTCATCGTCGCGCCTAGCTCTTTCATTTTTTCTAACGCCACCTCTCTATCCACGCTCCTTTGCGACTGCACTCCATCGCACAGCACGAAAGGCTTCAAAATATTCCGTCCCGCTTTTTCGTTGTGTTCCACAATTTGCTTCACCGTTTGGTACACGCACACGTGCGCTTCTACCCCCAACAACAAAACGCGTATCTCGTCCGCGTCGTACATCATCTTTGCCAAACTTTCTTTTCCGCAGAGCGAGTTCGGTTCAACGTTCAAGTCGCCGTCTTTACTCATCAAAATCGCCCGAAGCATCCCAAAATCCGATTTAGCAATCGGAAAATTCTCGTTTACCGCTCCTTCGTTTTCTGCGTGCGTCTCTCGCATGCATTGCAAAACATCCTCCGACGTCTTCCCGAGTTTATTCGGCACTTGTTCCGTCGCGAACACCGGCCAGTTGAACTTTTTCGCGGATTCGATTAAAATCTTCGAGCTTCGAGCGACGGAATCAAAATCCGCGATCGACGGACGGAAACACTCTTGCACGTCGCAGATAAAAACGACCGTTTTCGTAAACTCTTTCCGCCGGTCTCTTTGCTCCGAGATGGATTGTTCCGGGTACCTGTGCGCGCGTTTTTGAAGTCAGAAACAAAAGTTAGTTTTTTTCCAACTGGCAAAAGAGAGAAAAATGAACGAAAGTTTCCCACGCGCGAAAACGCTTGCTCACTCACATCGATTCTATCGCCTGGGTGATGAAATCCTTCTTGCTCGTGTTCATTCCAATCTCCATTATTTTTCTACTTCTTCTCGTTGTTCGTGGTGACGACAAGTGTTGCGTACGAATGAAAGAAGAGCGTGTGCGCAACGCGAGTGCGATGCGTTGCATTTCTTGTGCAGATATTTCGCAAAAGAAACGCGCGAGATATTAACCACATACGCGCGGAGGAGGAGGAGTAACGAAGTAACGGTAGTAATATTTACACGTAGTAGTAGTAGTATTAAAATTCAAAAGGGAACATCACCCAAGCCAAATCATTCGATGAAATCTGTTATATCGTCACGGCGTCCGTTCCCTCTCTTTTCTCTTTCTTTTCGCAATCTCTCTCTCTCTCTCTCTCTCTCTCTCTCCAGAGCAGCGCGTTCGTGCGTGTGTTCGTGCGTGCGCGCGCCGCGTTCGCCTTCTCTCTCCCTAATGAGGTTTTTTTATCCATCTTCCCCGGGGAAAAAAACTTCATTTCTC
>Ga0182090_1474007_pt1 | contig 15937 bp, 8 predicted proteins | sample 041ome_24_FD_127767 | JGI IMG/M metagenome (GOLD analysis project Ga0182090, IMG submission 127767) | Metatranscriptome of coastal salt marsh microbial communities from the Groves Creek Marsh, Georgia, USA - 041408BS metaT (Metagenome... | ecosystem: Environmental > Aquatic > Marine > Intertidal... | reverse complement strand
TGGTCGTAAGTAAGAACTTTTTATGATGATGATTATTGAATGAGGGGTGCCTTTTAAACAGTTAAGGGTACATACAAATTTATGGCATACCGGTACTACGCGATCACTAATACGTCACATCTATTTACTCTACAATATGGTATACACATCACCAACACATCACCTCTTTACTCTACGTATGCGCATCACCAACATGTCATCTATTTACTCTACTCTATGTTCTGGTACAAAAATATGGTACACTACGCGTCGCCAATATGTCACGTCTATTAACTATACGTGCGGGGCGACCTTTCGCCCGTTTTGACTCGAAGCGGCAAACTTTGGCCGGAACTGGAATACCTCGGCGCGTTTCTCGCGTGGTCTAGGAGAGCCTCGTAGGCTTTTTTATTACTACTTTGTCTGTTTTTTTCGACGTCGTCGTCGTCGGGGTAGTCGTTCTCGTCGCGGATGAGATTCCCGCCGGATTCCGAGTAGAGCGCCATCTCCAAGGTGAAGTTGGAAGGGTCGTGGACGCTGTACAAAGCGACGACGACGCCCAAGACACAGACGATCGCTTTGACGAGGAAGACGAGAATGTCTCCGAGTAACATCATCGTGGCTTCTTCGGTGATGCTGGCGAGTAAGAATACGCCGTACATAAACGCGGCGGCGGACGCCACCGCGGCTTGTCGCGCGTGTTGGGGAAACCACTCCGAGGCGAAGAGTAACGGTAGAAAAGAAGCGCCGACGCCGTACCCAAACGCGCCGAAGCAGTTACAGAATACAATTACGGACGCTTTCACATCCTTCACACTGTCCTCGTCGATATCACCGTCATCGTCCACGACGGCGACGATGAACCGCACGCCGTTCGCCAACGCCAAAATGAAAAAAGACGCCACAAGCAAACTTTTGCGTCCGCGCGGTAGAAATCCGCCGCTCTTCGTTTCGCCCACCCGAAACGCGCATACGACTATGCCAACGAGCATGGATAAATACGCGTACAAGTACGCGTTGTTCACCCCTTCATCCGTTTCATCATACGTGAACATATAGAATGAAGACGTGCCAAAGGTTTGAATCACGATCAAGCAGGAACACACGATCGTCGCTAACGAAAGTTTGGTCTTTGAGATTAAGTCGAACCAGAGAAATCGCGAGGTACTACCTTCCGGCGACGTTCGATCTAAATCTGTTTTGATGTCCTGCATTTCATGCAACGAATCAATAGCGTTGGAGCCGTTCATTTTCGCGCACGAGTGTTGCGCGTCGATGACTCTGCCTCTGGACAGGAGCCATCTGGGCGATTCAATCGCGGCGATAAACGTGCCCATGCACGTGACCATGAATGCAAAAACTAGCAAAACGACGTAGAACTTATCGCTCGAACCGTCGTCTGGTTGGATCAATTTGAGTATCTCGCCAATCGTGAACGCGCCTAAAATAGATGCTAAACCAATGCACAGAACAAACGCGCGTCCTCGAATCTGCGCCGGCGCCGTTTCCGCCAACAACACAGGCGCGACCGAGTACCACGACGCGCACGTCATACCAGACAAGCACGCGAATAATACCGGCACGAACGGTGGGGCGTCGCACAGCGAACCGTTTGAATTACTCACGCCAAAGAAAAACGACCACAACGTCGCCGCTATGCCGGGAGAAAGCGATAGCACGGTTTTCCTCCCAATCGCGTGATCGGACAAATACCCGCTCAAAATCGCCCCGAGAACGCCTCCGAATAAAGCAATCGCTCGAAACGCGTTGTCATTCCCGTCGTCTTCGTTATCTATATCGCCAAAGACTTTTGCATTCCCTCTCGGATCGAACAAAGCGTATGAAACGCCGCCAAACGCAAACGAACCTTTCGCTATCATCGCGAACACGACCGCCGTTCTCGGGAGGCATCCAAATCCCGACGAACCGTCAAAATCTCGAAAGAACAAGGAAGAAAAATATGAACTCTTATCGTCGCCGTCGTTTTGATTTAGTTCTTCCTCGCTATACAAAGCTTTCGTCGTTTCTTCTAAATACTTGGACATCTCTTTCGCTCTCTTTCGCTCGTATCGTTTCTGCTCTTTCTCGCTCATCGTCTTCGGCAAACCAAACGTGACCGATTTTGCAGACGTTTTCCCGTCCGATTCTCTCGGCGAGGACGATCCCCCGGCGCCGGCGGCGGTCGGCGGTCGCATCGAAGATTTCTTCGTCCTTGTATTTTCGTTCGTGTTATTCATAGTTTCTCTACCTTCCTCAAAAAGCAAATCCTCCTCCTCCTCTTCGTCGATAAAATTGTGTATGGCGTCTTCTTCGATCCCGGCTAACCTCGGCGACGAAACCGACGACGACTTCGTTCCGCCGCCCACGGAAGAAGGGGAGGACGACGAACCCGCCGGAGACCTCGGCGTCGTCGAATCACCACCACCATCACCTCCATCTCCCCCTCTCGCGGAGCCGTACTTGTGAAAATTCCCAATCCATCTCGATCCGCCGCCAACACCTCTCTTCGACGCCTTTTCCGTCGCCGCCGTCCGGGAAGAATACTTACCACTCCCGTTGTTCTCGCCCTCAAAACCGCTCGTCGTCGTCGTCGTTCGAAAATGCCCGCTCCTATTGAAAATCGACCACCCGAACAGAGACGAATTCGTCTCCGAATCCTCCTCCAAATCCTCTTTCTCGTTTCGGAATCGTTTCTCGTACAGTTTGATTCGCTCTCGTTTCCACCCCGCGGTCGTCGCGGCGTTGTTGCTATTCTTTTCGCCGTTGTTATTCTCTCGCAAGAAACTTTGGCGGAACTTTTGCGACCGTTCGCTTCCGGATCCTCCGCTTCGTTCCGACATTTTCTCTCTCTCTTGAGATGTTTCCGCGGCCTTCTACAAGGAGCAATGTCGGGGACGTTTCGTCTCTCTCGCCTCCTCTTATCACCTCTGAATCCCTCTCATTTAAAATACCACGACGATGGTTTCATCGTTCGCGTCGTCTGAATCGTCCTCACTCGCGTCTCTCGTCGTCGAGTCGTGTGCGAAAAGCGTGTTGTTCTCTTCGTACGTTTTGCGCGCAAAAAAGTCGAAACTCTAGGGGAAAAACGTATCTTATAACTGAAAAGGTGTCACAACCTTCAAAGCGCTGAAAAGGATGCGAGGACGACGCTCGAGAGGTCCAAAACTTTGACTTTGACGAGACGAAATATGGGTAAGAAATACGTGGACGCGGAGACGGCCTCGGCAATCGATATCGCTCTGATGCGTTTTACCGAGCACGGATGGTTTCTCGAGCAACTGATGGAACTCGCCGGTTTGGCAGTCGCGGACGTTCTGGATGCGGAGCTGTTGTTCATTAAAGGGAAGGAGGATGCGGAGGAAGAAGAAAGACCAAGGCGGAGGATACTGTTCTTGTGCGGACCCGGGAATAACGGCGGGGACGGGTTAGTCGCGGCGAAACATTTATCCTTGAGAGGGTTTGATGTGGATATCTGGCACCCGAAGTTGAACAGTGCGCTTGGGGGGGCGTTGTCGGGGGGGTGTTGGAAGAACGAAAAGCTCTTCACGGGTCTCTACTACTCCTGTAAAGCCGCGGGATGTCGTTTTTTACGAGATGGTCAGTTAGATTTACTCGTCGACGGGGATGGGGAACCGGATTTTGAGAAGCCGAAGCTGCTCGAGTATCGCGTCGTCGTCGACGCTCTGTTCGGTTTCTCCTTCAAAGGCGAGCCTCGCGAGCCGTATAAACAAGTCCTCGAAGCCGTGTCGAGGATCCGAATGGTAAAGACAAAGGATAGAACGACGGTATTGAGCGTAGATATTCCCAGCGGAGACGACGTGAACGAAGGACCAACGCAGTACAGCATTCACCCGGACGCGCTCGTCTCGCTCACCGCGCCCAAAAAATGCGTTCTACAACGCGCGCGACTCTTCCTGAAAGCTCACGACGCCGCTTCCTCTGACCTCTCACATCTCGCTGAAATCATAAGCTCGTGCCGCCATTACCTCGGCGGAAGGTTCATATCCGCAAAGTTAGTCGAACAGTTTAAAGAACGAGCGGATTTAAAACACTGGAAAGACACATTCGACCAAGTGCAAATGCGTTCCCCGCAATACGTCGATCTCGGTCGCGTGGGCGACATTGTTGCAGACGATTTAGACGACGGCGGCAACAAAGAGTAGTAGTGTAGTAGTAGTAGTAGTAGTAGTAACAGTGCGACCGTTGTAAAAGAGTAGCAGTTGAGAGAGAAGATTTTAGAATGTTCGAGCGCTCTCTCGACATCCTCAAGGCTTTTGTATCAATTTTCAAACTTTCGAGTGACAGCCAAAAGTCCATAAAATTTCCCCTACTGAACACGACTTTTAAAATGGTCGAAGACAAATACGTCTCCCAGCTCGCCGAACGCATACGCCGACAGCGCATCGCGTCCTCGTCGAAACCAGTGTTACCGCTTCTGTTACATTCTTCTTCTTCTTCTTTTAATAATCAAAATCAAAATCGAAAGCTCGACGTCTTAAAATGGCGCCGGGAAAAAGAATTGAATTCGAAACAGGAGAAGGAAACGAGGATGAAGAGAGAGCAGGAGCAAACGAAGGCGGCGAAAGAAAAGGAGAGGAAAGACCGAAAAGCGAGGAAGGCACGAATTTCAGAGCGCGAAGAAGAGAGGAAAAGGAGGAATTCCGAGAGGGAGAGAAATTCTTCGTTGGAAGCGATGAAGAGTAAAAGTTCTCACAAAATCTGTTCGCCTTTGGAAGCGCTGGCGAGAAGGCGACGCGATATGGATTTTGCGAGGCACAGGTACGAGATGAAAACGAAAGAAGCGAAGGAAAAAGAGGAGCGAGAGGCACGAATCGCGCGAGCGGCGGAAAAGTTTCGGCCGAAAGTGTTCGGGAGTTCCGTGTTAAGAGCGGAGACTATTTGTAGTCGAGAGCGGATGAAGGCGAGAGCGGACGCGAATGAAGCGGCGAGAGCCAAGGCGGAGAGTTGGTTTTTGCCGATGAATAGCGTGATAAAATGATGCGACGGTGCAGTTATAGGAAGTTGTATTTTTTGCGCGTGTATGTATTTATATGTAGTATCAATCAAACTCTCTCCAACTCGGCGTGGCGCGTTTCTGGCTCTCTTTGTACCTTCGCAGCATCTCTACTTTCCAATCAATTTCGGGAAGAGCGCGAACGGCTCTCATCGTCTTCACCGCGTTCGACCAAGGCCGCTGACCGGGGAGTAACGCGTTGTTGGATTCCAACACGGTGTTAAATAGTTGATACTCTTTGACGAACAGATCGAACAAGATGGTCTCGTCTAACTCGTTCGGAACCGGTGGATGATACATCTCCAATCGAGCCGAATGCGCGAGCGTGTCCGCCGAACATCGCGAAATGCAACTAAGGTAATTTAAATATCTCGCGAAGTCATCTCGCGACAAGTTTGGTATGACGGCTAAAGCGTCCGGGGCGTATTGCGGCGATAACGCGGCGCGTTCCATATCCAATAAAACCTTCGCAATCGCCCGGCGTTTCTTTTCGAGACGTTTCTTGTCCGCCGATGCGGCGCTGGGACTGGTTGTGGTAATAGCTCTCGCCGACGGTCGTTTGTGTCGTATCTCGTGTTCTTCCAGTTCAGATGTTTCTATTTTTCCTTCTTCTACGCTATCTGAGGCGACATGTCGCTCTTCTTCTTCTTCTTCTTTTTCATCGCTATCGCTATCTTCCGAAACGTGTTCAACTTCTTCCATCAACTCTGACTCTAGATCGATGCCGGCTTCGCTAATAATGGTTTCCACCTCTCTCATCTCGTTTTGGTCGTCACGCTCGTCAGACGACGGGCGCTGACGCTGAGAAAACGCAAAACTCCCCAACGCGCTTTGAAAGAAGTGTTTTCTCGGCGATACAGGTGGCGTGGACGCCGAGGATTTCGTCTCCGCCTCGGATATCGACATCGTCGATTGCTCGTCCATGCACAATAGAGACACGTACGGTTGCCCAAACGTGCCTCGTTGCTCAAATTGTTTCCTACCTTTCGCCACTTCACTCAACTGTTCCGCGTATTTCCCCACACCCAAAGTGAATCTGGTCGGCATGACCGCCTCGGCGATCCAAATCGCCAAGAGCGTCCACAATCGAGCGGTCCCTAAATTTGAATCCGTATTTGTTCGGTAAAAAAAATAATATCCGAACAAAATGTTTGCTAAAGTCGTGAGTTTAATCACGCTGGAGACCATATACGTGGACGACATCATCAATCTAGGCGGTTTACGTGAGATTCGTAGCGTCGTGTACTTGTTTGCCCAATATTGCGTAATGAAAGCGCCAACCGCTAATAAATAGCCAATCGGTAACGCTTGACCGTATAAGTTTGCCATCGCGAACGTTTTACAACACTGCGCGTACATCTCCGCCAACGGGAAATCTGGCGGCGAGTACAGATAATCCATCGTCGCTTGTGTCTTGGCAAACGGCGCAAGAAATTTTCTCACAAAGTACCCCGGCGAGAAGATGAATTGCCCTAAAATCAGTAAATGTGGCGTAAAAATGTTGAACAATTGCAAATAAAACGCTTGGTCGACTAACCCACCAGACGTGTACCATTCGCAATCGCCATCAGACTTACCACACGGCGTCACCAAAATCGGAATCGCACAGGTGTTCAACGCGTGTACTAATACTAATTTTCCCAATAACATCGTGTTCGCCATGGAGTGCGATTTGTAGCGCTCGTAGTGGTTGACCGCCTTCGCGATTTGCGTCAAGATGACGTTGATGAGCGAAATGGTCAACGCGGACGTGATTTTCAGCACTTGCAAGACGTTCTGGTCGGCATCTGAGATTGATACTTCACCGCCGCTCAAGGCGGTTTTCTTGAGAATGTCCAACCTTATTTGCGTCCTCCACCGTTCGGCGTACCATTGCGCGAGGCAAAACGCAACGAGACTTCCAGTCATGATGAAGAACGCGTGCACGTGTCTATTCCTGAGCAAACTATTGTGACTCCCATCGTCGTTACCACCTTTGGTGTTAAATCCCATGTTTCTCCAGATAATGTCGGAAGGTTCCGGCGCTCTTTCGACGACAATTGCAGTTGTTCCTCGAAACTTTGGCGCATCCGGTTCCTTGCGAAGCTTTCGCACGAACCACTCTTCTACATCTGAAATATGATCAGCTACGCACGCCGACGCGCTCACCTCGTAATTAAACGTAACGATCGCTTGCCCGGTGTTTTCCTCTAAAACTTTCGATTTCTCAATCTCGCGAATTTTCTCCCTCATTTGTTCTATTCTCTCGTCCAACGCGACTAAATTTTCCACCGTCGCTCGTCTACCTCGCAATATCAACAGTCTGTAGAGAAATCTTCCTAGAGGAGAATTCTTCGCTCTCCCTTTCTGCGGCTCTTTTTTCGCATTCATCTTCGCCGCTATCTCCGCGCGACTCAAGCGCAAACGGCACAGTTCTCTTTCGCATTCCACGAGCTTGCAAACGTTTTTCATCAAAACTGTATTCGCGACCTCTCCGTAGTGGGTAAAAAACTCCCCGACTTCCTCTCTCGTGGCGTCTTTATTCAGAAATCTGACCAACACGGAATAATCTCCAACCGTCATCGTTTCCATGTCGTACTTTAAAAACTTGTCCGATTGCACTTTTTGATATACGGCGTCAAAAATGGTGCACGCCAACACGACTAAAATTTCGACGATAAAAACGCCCACGTCTAAGGACGGTTTCGTGTCGAGCTCTGGCGAAGCGCTTTCATCGCAACACATGGGGGTAACGGTCTCGTCCACAAACTCGCACGGTAAAATCATATCGCACACCGCACTCTCTGTCATCGTTCCCGTAAAAAATTGGTCGTACTCCGCCTCGTCCCTCGCCGTGTATTTACACGTCGTCGGGCAGTTGTAAAAGCTCCTCGCTTTCGCGTCTTCGCACTTGGACCCGGGCGTCGTGCGCAGCACGAAATTCGCCGCGTTCGAGTAATAGCTTTTCCAACACTCGTACGACGACGATGAAGACGACGACGACGTCGACGAACTCGTCCGAAAAACTTCCACATTGTACTCGCCGGAGAGTTTCGATTTTTCCACGTCAATCGCAATCTCGTGCAACGTCAAACAACTCAAAACGACGCACAAAACGCCAATCGACACTAACGTGTCAAAGAACAATCCCAGATCCGCGCTAAACTTGCCAACGGACTCGTTCGACGAGGAGAGCGGAAACAGTCTCGCCGAGTGGATGTCTCTCAGCCCTCGGAAATCGGTGGAATAGTCTCGCAGCTTTTGCAAATCCGCTCGCTTTTGCGCCAGGAACGTGGACACGACGGACTCGCGTCGTTGTTCCGCGAGGACGTCGTCTTCGATGATTGTTTCTTCTTTTCGAGAAGACGAAGACAACATTATTAAGCGTGTTATTGTTTGATGCGAGGGAGTAGTCGCATCGTGTGCCGCAGAGAGAGAGAGAGAAGAGAGGAGAAAGAATGAAGAAAAATAACTGTCTGTCCGCTTTGGAATGAACTCGTATTCAAGCGTAAAGTATCGTAAGGTATTAACTAAACATCGGATATGTGGCTATTATAACATGTACAAAACAATCGCTCGCGAAGATAAAACGTAATAATACTGTTCCTTTTTTATGGATTGGACATTCGCATGGCGACGTCGTCGGATAAGTCGCGAGTTGGTCGTCCATCCGGAACCTCGGCGACGGCCGAGAAAGCCTGCTTTTGCTGTTGTTGGAATTGTTGCGGCTGCGAGGCGGCGGATTCGACGACGTTGTTGTTCGTCGTCGTCGACGCCGTCGGCGTGCTCTTCTCCCACGTGCGTAATGGCAAGACTTTAGAGACGAAATTTCTGAATCCACCGCCTAACGCGCTGGTTTCTTTCATCTTCTTCTCCTCTTTCTTCGCGGCTAATTTTTCCGTTCTCGCCTCGATGTTCGCCATCCATCTGGACGCCCAATTTTTCTTGTACTCTTCCTCTTCCAGCCGTTTCTTTTCCTCCTCTTCCAATCTGGCTTTTTCCTCCGCCGCGGCTTTATCTTCCGCCTCTTTCTTCGCTTTCGCTTTGGCTTCTTTCTTTGCCTTGATTGCGGCTTTTTTAGCCTCTAGTTCCGCCTCGGCTTTCGCCTCCGCCGCCTCTCGCGCTTCCTTCTCCGCGAGCTCAGCTTTGACTTTCTTCTCGTGCTCAAACAACTTCTTGGCGTACGCGAGCGCTTCCTCTTTCTTCGCTTTTTCTTTGGCGATTTCGCCGAAGTTGGTCAGTTTGGATTGCGCCAATCGCGCGGATTTTTTTGTCGATTTGCTCGAAGAAGAGAGGTCCTCGATTTGTTCTTCTTGTTCGTTTTTGTTCTTCTTTTTGCCGCTCAAAACCGCTTTGATTTTTGGTTCATTCTCCCCGTTGCTGTCTTCTTCGTCGTCGTCGTCGACGACTTTCACCCAGGTTGGCTTCTTCGAGTGTCCACCATTCGTCGATGAAGAACTGCTCGCAGTCTTCGCGTTCTTCGCTTTCGCCGCCGCGATGGCTTCTTTAAACGCGTTCGTTTCTTTCTTGTGTTTCAAAAACTTCTCGATGGCTTCTTTCTTCATCGCCGCGAGTTGCGCGTCTTCGTCTTCTTCATCATCATCATCTTCTTCTTCTTCTTCAGAATCTGATGAATCTTCCTCTTCTTCCTCCTCTTCTTCCGGTTTCTCTTCAAACTCCTCCAAAACTTCCTTCCCGACTGGCTGCCCGGGCACGCAGATCTTCTTCGAGTACAAATCCTTCGCCGGCGTATCCAACACCGATTGTACGTAATCCTTCGTCTTGAACGTGCAATACGGCGTCTTTGATTCCTTATAGTCCACGTACGCCTCGCACGTTTCCGATTCCGTGCAAATCTCCTCGCACTCCTCCGCGGATTCTTCGTAGACAAACTTTTCGTACCCGGCAGCCTCGTCGTCGCTTTCGTGCGCCGGCACCCACTTGTTGAAATGCGGCACGTAATAAGACGTCACCTCCAACTTCTTATACGAGTCTCTCCCGATGTAATCTTCCATATCGTCCCCATCCACGGCGGTTTTAAACTCGCAATACTTTGGGTACGTGTCCTGGTAATCCACAAAGCCGACGCACGCGGCTTCCGCGTTGCATTTTTCCTCGCACTCTCGAGAGGACTCTTCGTATTCCAGTTTGTACGCCAACTCGCTCCCGTCCTCAAATTCACCGTTATCTTTCACGTTCGTGTTCGTAATTCGGATGTACGTTTGCGGACACGTTGGATTTTCCTCGCGTTTGTGTGTTTGCTTGTGCTTCTTCTTCCCGAGGCGCAGCGTTGAAGACGGCTTCTCCTCCTGCTTGTGCAGAGTTTTCGTGCCTTTTCTCGTCTTCTGTTTCTTCTCAGACGATACAGACGACGTCAACGACGACGACGATCCTTCGTGGTTGTGGTGAGTATGGTGACCACCACCGAGCATAACCAGCCCGCGTCTTCCTTTGCCGCTCAATTCATGGTCCTCCGTTTTCGTCACTGCCAGTACGGAGAAGAGCAAAAGCGAGAACACAACAACCGCGGCGCCAGAGGAGACCTTTCCAATGGTGTGATTTCTTAAGCGCATCATCGAAACGAACGACGACGACGAAACAGAAGACGCCACAGTAGTATCTGACAACAACAAAGGCGCATCCTCTGTTGTTGTTGTTCTCATCGTCATCCTCCTTTGCTCTCTGCTCTCCGCTCCTCTGCGCGTGTCAAAGCTTGGTTACCACGCGCGCGTGTGTGTGTATACTTTTTTGTGGGAGAATTTTATTCCCCGCGGCAAAGGAAAGAGAGAGAGATGGAAGACAAAATGTTTAGGGTTTTGATAGAACCCTAAACCGTTTTTTTTGGTGGCGCCGGAAATGGAAAAAAAACGCGAGAACGAAAGAAAGACATGTCTCGGGGCGGCAAGAAATGCGCATCTTTGGTGGCAGAGTTTGCTTTAAAAAGGCAGAGACTGATGTCCTCGGGAGGAGCGAGTGGTAGTAGTTGTGGTAGTTATAGCAGTAGAATTAGAATTATGAGTAGCTCTTTCGCTTCTTCGTCGTTTCAAAATCTCGCTTTGCGAGAAGGAAGTTGTTTTAGGGGAAAATGGAGGCGCGAGATGATGCAAAACTTTGAAGGAACAACAGGACGCGCGTTTTCTTCCGCCGCCGCAAAAGACGACGAGAAAAAGACGAAGGAGGTCAACAAGGGAGGAGAAAAGACGGGGGACGAATCCACGAGTAATCCTTTAGCCGGGATGATGTTTCCGTGGGAGCGCGCGGTGCTTTCTTCGCCTCGCCAAGAAGGCCCCACGCCGTGGTGGCACAAACTGTATTGGTTCGTCTTTGCGTTTTGCGTCTTGTTAATCGCCTCGAATCGAGTGCGAGAACAGTTCGAACAGAAAGACGAGACGGAAAAAAGAGAGATGAAGTTGAAGAGAAACAGAAGAGCGATGGCGCGAGCGCTGGAAGGACGATCGTTCGTGGGGAATCGAGAGTACGATCCGAGGACGGATAGTTTACGCGGCGGGAGTCTCGAAGACGAGGAGGAGGAAGAATCGGATCCGTTCGAAGGGTTGGAACCGCACGAGATTGCCGCTTTAGTCGCGAAAGAGGCGCCGGATGGTGACGTATACGCCGGGTGGTCGCCGGAGGAGATTCAAGAGTACGAAGAGAAGAGTAAAAAAGAGAGAGAGATGGAGAAGAAAGGAGTATTTGTGATGCCGCCGACCGCCGCGAAAAAATGAAATCCAATCCAATAATATTACACGCCAGGCAGAGATGATGCGTTTTTCGCAGCACCATTAGTATTCTCCGTCGTTTTCTCTTGGTCGTCCTTTTCTTTTACCACGTCTTCTTCTTCCTCCTCCTCTTCCCCGTTCAACTTTCTCGCGAACGCGTTCAAAGCCTTCTCGCTGGGATGCCCGAACCAACATCCGCCCGGGCACTCGCAATCGCCGCCAAACTCTTTCGGCACGTGCTTCAAATCAATCTCTTCGCTTATCTTAGCGCGCATTTCTTCCACGCTATCTAAAATGAACACGTTATCTAACGTTTTCGTCGAGGCTAACGGGGCGACTAAAGCGTAGACGAACCTAAACGTCGGGCTTGGTTTACACAAGTACACTTTGCCGTGTCGTTCGCATAAAAACGCGCTTCCGAACTTTGCCATTTGCCTCAGAAATCCCAAAACTTCTAAATTCAACTCTCCCGCGCTAAATTGGGAGACATCGACGATCCGAGTGATCTTCCCATCCGGCCACGGTCTCGTGTCCACTTTATCGAACGCGTACGTGGTCACGAACGCGATGTGTTCTTTCACCGGCGTCGTCGGATCGCTCTCGAACCCTCTCGCTTTCATCGCGTCGACGAGTTTTTGCCACCCAGACGGTCGCTCTAATTGTAACACGTGACCAGTTTTCGTGACTCCGTGGAACGCGTGGCCGTAGTTCTCTTTCACACTCGCGTAGTTCGGGCACGCTCGGCACAAAATCGTCTCGAAATTCACCTCGTTTTTAAAATTGACGTGTCGTTCGTATTTTCGCAACTGTAACTCCACGTCTCCGTTGCACGTGTGTTTGAACCGCGTGGGTAAGATGGACGGGTCGGTAAAAAACGGCCCGTCGTCGTCCTCGTCGTCCGATCCACCGTTTTTACCACCACCTGCGCGTTTCCCACTTTTACCTATTCTCTTTCCTTTCTTTGTTGTCTTCTTATTTCTCGCGCGAGAGTCGCTCGGGTTGACGATGCGTTCGATCGCGTCCAACACCATCCGTCGAATCGAATCCATTCCGTCCACGCCGGAAACGACACACATGAAAAGAGACGCGACGAGAAGACTGATTTTAGAAAGAATCGCGAGTGGGAGAATGGCGAAGAGCTGGAACCAAAGACCGGAAATCTCAAAGAGAGAAGAACCGACCGAAACCATGGTGTTTTGTTGTGTTTGTGCGCAGCTTTTTAATGAAGAGAATATCGAGTGGTTTGGTGTTGGTGTCCCCTAAAGAATATTAAAGCGCGTATCTACTACATCCGCCTTTTGGCGACGACTTGTCGACTTTGAAGAAGACTTTTGTCTCTGAACTAAACGAACGGCGTCTTCTCGCATCTGTTCTCTAACGCCGTCAACAGATTCTTCTTCAACTTCCCGTCGTGTAAGATGGAAAGTATGGACGGGATGTCTTCGTTTTCTCGCTCGTATTTCAAAGCCTCGACCAAGACGACGCCGCAGAATTGGAAGCAGTTTTTCTGGAACGTTTTTTGGACGTTTAAGCGTTCAGGTTCGGAGAGTGACGCGTATTGGTCCACGGTACATTCCGTGAACGGGTCGAGATGGTCGTGTTTGATCCATACGGAGAGGTATTGGGTGGAATCTTGGAGCTGGATTTTTGCGCGCCATTTATAGCCGCCTTTGCCGTTCGATTTGAGCGCGATGGAATCGACGCGGGTTATCCACGCGAGCAAGTTGAACACGATTGTTCGCGTATCGTCAGGTTTACCAACTTTAGCTCGGCGAAGGCGTTTGATGCAAGATATGTACGACCAGAGACCATTGGTAGCGTTCTTTTGAACCTCGACGGCGATGCGGAACTCCTCGGATTGCGTAAACGCGGATAAACTTCGATTGGTGGAGTTGGTGTTTGTTGTTGTCGCCGTGGTCGGTGCATCGACGGATGTTTTGTTGTTGTTTTTGTTACTTTGCGTTGTTTGCGTTTGGTCCTCGGAAGAAGAGAGAATGACGCGTTTGCGACGCGAAGGTCGCTCCCCCGGCGGGACTTGCACATCCTCTTCTTCCTCTTCTTCTTCTTCTTCTTCCTCGACTTCTATTTCCATGCTATCCTCGTCAAGTTGCGTGTTTGGAATAACTTCAATTTCGTCCGGTGCGTCGTCGTCATCGTCATCGTCCAAGTCTAGTTCTATGATTCCGTTTCTATTTTGCTGATGTTGTTCTTGTTGACGATGCCGTCGCGGCGGCTGCTGCTGCTGCGGAGGAGGATTTCGCGGCGCCTGTCGTCGTCGTTGTTCTTGTTCTTGTTGTTCTCGTTGCTGCTGATTTTGCGCCGCGCCACCGCTTCTCCCCCACGCCACTTTCTCGCACGCCTCTCTCCTATTCGCGCTCTCGCCGGTCAACTCCTCCGGCCTATTCGGCTCCCTCCACTTCTTCAACATCCTCTGTCTCGCCGCTTCCAACCGCGTCACTTGCCCGCCCAACACGACTAACCTCTCCTTATCCACGTACAAACACCCATTGACGACCTTCGGATCTATCAAGGCGACTTTACACCCCGCCTTTGTTTCCACCGCGTCCAACTGCGGTATCGCCGAATACTCGTACAACACGTATCTGCGCTTCCCATCCGTCGCGTTCATTTTTAAACACCTCGCCTGAAAATTTGGACCATTTTTAGTACTATTCTCGTACCGACTTGCAAACGGTTTCCCGACGTCCACGAGCTCGTCTATTTGCATTACGAACCGACCTTTCACGATCGTCTCGTGCATGTTTTCTAAATCCTCTTTCTCCAAAACCGTGGAGCCGTGGCAGGCGACGTTCACGTCCGCGAACATGAACTGGTCGTACGTGCGCGACAAGAACCATTCGTCGTCTTTGATACCTTCTTCTTCTTCTCCTTTTAAAGCGTGAAAACACTTCTCCACCCACTCGGTGTGAACACGCAAACGAAGCAGCGATTCGAGTTCAGAGTGTAAAGCTTTGATTCTTTTTTTCTCGACGTCGTTCTCGTTCTCATTCATTTCGTCGCGCGTGATTGATGATGAGATGAGAGAAAAGTGGAGTTTGTTACAACTTTGAATTTTATAAAACTGTACAAACGCATCGCGTAAAATAGAGTTCGTATTTCGGGCGAAACGTGTACACTTTTGCGAGAGAGAATACGAATACAGGGGGGGGGAAGTGGTTCTCGGAGTTGTTTTCTCGGAGTTGTTGTTCTGGAAGTGACTTAAGACTTCATTCGTTCTATACGTCGACTAGTATTCAATCGAACGCTTTATTATATACAAAATTCTACGCACCACACTCTCTCCCTCCTCCTCCTCCGCATCCTTCCGAGTACTTTTGCTACTTTCTCCGTGATGATGATTCGTTCTTCTTTTCTCAAAACGGACCTTTCACTCTTAACGTCGCCTTCACGCAAAACACCTCCCCTCTCGTCGCCGCTTCCGTCCTCTTCCCGACCAACCGCGCTTCAAACTCGCCGCTCGGCGCTAACTCCGGAACCGCCGCGTCGTACTCCATTGTCACCACTGTCGTCGCATTCGCATCATCATCATTCGTTTTTCTCTCTATCGGACATTTCGTCGGCTGCGAAGGATCTGTTTCGTCCGCGCGTATCGTTTCGCACAAGGACAAGGTATCCGTGTACAAAGGCACGCCTTGGTACAAAATCTGCACGTCAATCACGGACGTCGTCGGAATGGAATCTGCCATTACGTTCCCTCTGAGAATAAACTTTGCGGTGCCGCCGGTTCTCACCGGGTCTGGGTTTAACGCGACCGAGGTTAAGTCGATGTCTTTTCCTTCTTTATCTTCGATGTCGTCGTCTTTTTTTGCATCGTCTTCGCAAGTTTCCCACTTGAACGTTTTTCCGAACATTCCTTCCCGGGATGTTGCGGTCGAGAGTCGAACAGAAGAAGACGAAGACGAAGAAGAAGAGGCGGAAAAGATAAAGGCGGAATATACCAGCAAAAGTAGAAGCGCGCGCTTCGATTTCGCGAACGAACTCGTCATCGTTCTCGTAAAGTGTTTCTTGCAAAGTGAGGTGTTGTATCTGGGGGAAATGTGACCGCATTCCTCACACGAAAACTGCGCTTTCAACTCGCGCGCATCACATGTCTCTCCTCCTTTTCCTCGCGAAAAGAGGAGGAGGAAAAGGTGGCTTTGATGTCTCAGGTCGTTGCGTTCGAAGTGCGCGTGTTTTTCGAAGGAGAACGATGAACAATGATGCGTACCATAAAGAACTCCTCGTC
>Ga0182090_1106744_pt1 | contig 15974 bp, 18 predicted proteins | sample 041ome_24_FD_127767 | JGI IMG/M metagenome (GOLD analysis project Ga0182090, IMG submission 127767) | Metatranscriptome of coastal salt marsh microbial communities from the Groves Creek Marsh, Georgia, USA - 041408BS metaT (Metagenome... | ecosystem: Environmental > Aquatic > Marine > Intertidal... | reverse complement strand
CAAAAATAAGACCTTCCTCTTTACGGAACAAAGAAATGACAGCAAACTTAAAACGCTTCCAAGCCCTGGTAAAATTAGGCGATTACTTGCGTCATTTTGATGCCCACACACCCGACTACGAAGCCCTAGCTGAATGCATAAAAAAAGCAACTGCAGCCAACGGCTGGTTTACTCAGGAAAACATTCGTAAGGCATTTGCCGATTGGGGAAATGTGTTAACCGAAAAAAAACTGAACTCCTGGGTGCAGGGCTACGATTTTTCTAATGCTATTGCTTCTAAAAAAATAGCCCTTATTCTAGCGGGTAACATCCCCCTGGTGGGCTTTCATGATTTAATTTGCGTCTGGCTAAGCGGACACCAAGGAATCGTTAAATGCGCCTCAAAAGATGACTTTTTACTTCCCTATCTCGCACATTTTTTAGAACAGCAAGCCAAGGAAAGCTGCTTTACTTTTACCAAAGAACCCTTTACTCATTTTGATGCCGTTATTGCAACTGGATCTGATAATGCAGGACGTTATTTTGAACACTATTTTGGCAATTACCCCCACATCATCCGAAAAAACAGAAATGGAGTTGCCGTACTAACAGGCAACGAAAGTGAGGAAGACCTCTGTAAATTAGGACAAGACATACTGCAGTATTTTGGTTTGGGCTGCCGGAATGTTTCCAAGTTGTATGTACCAAAAAATTACGACCTCAATCAAATTTTTGGAGGACTTTACCCCCTATCGGAAGTGATTCATCATGCAAAATATGCAAACAATTACGATTACAACAAAGCGGTCTTTTTGATGAGTGAATTTAATTTTCTTGAAAACGGTTTTATTATTTTAAAAGAAAGTTCAGCGTTTAGCGCACCAATAGCCTGCGTTCATTACGAGTATTACGACGCTCTTGAAGAGCTGAATGAGGCACTCAAAATCCACCAGGATAAAATTCAATGCGTACTTTCCCAAACCCCACTTCCCAATAGCCTTCCCTTTGGTAAAGCACAACAACCCGAATTAGACGATTATGCAGATGGGGTTGACACACTCGCTTTTCTAGCAAAACTATAGTAAATCAAGCCTTTTAATTAGAAGGAAAATTGAAGGGAAATCGTCACCAAGCCAGCTGTTAACAACTCCCCCAAAAAAAACAGTTTAAAAACTCTTGATTTAGTCTGAGAATCGCAATATTTGCAAAAATTAAATTCACTTTATACAGCTATGCGTCTTCATAATTTTAGTGCCGGCCCTTCTATACTTCCCAAGGAGGTAATGCACCAAGCTGCTGAAGCAGTTAAAGAACTCGACGGTTCTAAACTCTCCTTAATTGAAATTTCTCATAGAAGCAAAGCCTTTATCAACATTATGGACGAGGCTTGCGAACTCGCACTGCGCTTGACGGGTTTGGAAGGCAAAGGATATAAAGCAATTTTCCTACAAGGGGGGGCTAGTCTTCAGTTTTTGATGACAGCTTACAATCTTTTAGAAAAAAAAGCGGGATATCTAAATACAGGGACTTGGTCTGACAAAGCCATCAAAGAAGCTAAACTGTTTGGTGAAGTCATTGAAATAGCCAGTTCTAAGGATCAAAACTATAATTACATCCCTAAGGATTACACGATACCTTCAGATTTGGATTACCTCCACCTTACCACCAACAATACCATTTTTGGAACCCAATTTAAAATCCTCCCAGAAACTGATACTCCCCTAGTGGCAGACATGAGTTCTGATATTTTTTCTAGAGCTTTTGATTATTCAAAATTCGATTTGTTTTATGCGGGTGCCCAGAAGAATATGGGTCCTGCGGGTACAACTTTGGTCATCATCAAAGAATCCTTGTTTGGAAGAGTAACCAGAAGCATTCCCTCTATGCTCAGTTATGAAGTTCATGCGAGCAAAGACAGCATGTTTAACACGCCTCCTGTTTTTGCTGTATATACCTCCATGCTCAACATGCGATGGATTGAATTCCAAGGAGGAATTGCTGATCTAGGAGAAAAAAATGCATTAAAATCAACCTTACTTTACGCAGAAATTGACCGTAACAGCTTATTCGAAGGCTTTGCCAACAAAGAAGACCGTTCAGATATGAATGCAACCTTTAACCTCAAAAATCCGGAACTCACCGATGCTTTTGATTCTATATGCCAAACCGCAGGAATCAGTGGACTCAAAGGACACCGATCAGTGGGGGGCTACCGCGCTTCAATGTACAACGCTTTGCCTGTAGACAGTGTCGAGGTTTTAGTGGATTGCATGCAGCTGCTCGAAAAAAATCACTAAACGTATTCCATAAAAAAAACACCTAACCAACCTATGAAGATTTTAGCTAACGACGGTATCTCTCAAACCGGTATAGATGTATTAACTGCCAACGGTTTTGAAGTCATTACCACCAATGTAGCACAAGAACAACTTGTGGATTACATCAACAGCAATAGTATTGTTGGACTGTTGGTAAGAAGTGCCACTACTGCCCGAAAGGAGCTTATCGACCAATGTCCTAACCTCAAACTCATCGGACGTGGAGGTGTGGGCATGGACAATATAGATGTTGACTACGCAAAATCCAAAGGAATCCATGTCATCAATACGCCAGCGTCTTCCTCTGCTTCAGTTGCTGAATTGGTTTTTGCTCATTTGTACGGAGGTGTTCGCTTTTTGTATGACGCCAATAGAAGCATGCCGCTGGAAGGGGAAACAAACTTTAAGGGGCTGAAAAAAGCCTATGCTAAAGGTGTTGAGCTTAGAGGAAAAACATTGGGAATTATTGGATTCGGACGAATCGGACAAGAAGTAGCCCGAATTGGACTGGGTGTAGGGATGAAAGTAATCGCTTCCGATAAATTTATCGATAAAGCCCGTGTTGAGGTTGCCTTGTTTTCAGGTGCCTCTGTAACCGAAGAAATTCAAACTCAAGACCTAGACAGTCTTTTGGAACAAGCTGATTTTATTAGCCTTCATGTTCCAGCCCAAAAAGACTATGTAATCGGTAAAGCCGCTTTTTCCAAAATGAAAAAGGGAGCAGCCCTTATCAATGCTGCCCGAGGAGGGGTGGTCGATGAAGTAGCTTTAGTAGAAGCTCTGGATTCAGGTCAACTGTCCTTTGCTGCCCTAGACACTTTTGAAAACGAACCCAAGCCCGAGATAAAGTTACTGATGCACGATAAAATTTCGCTGACTCCTCACATCGGTGCTGCTACTCTGGAGGCGCAAGACCGAATCGGGGAAGAACTGGCGGACCAAATCATTTCCTTACTCAAATAAGAACTTTTTGTATTTCAATCGCCTAAAGCAAAAATGGAACATTACGTCTAATTTCCAATTAGTCGTAGTTTTTATTGTTTTCGGGATTACGGGCTCCATGAGTGTTAAGGTAGCCAAACCCATACTTGATTTTTTAAATATACACCCAGAAACCTTTGAGTCGCTTTGGGGAGGGAGTGTCGTGTACTGGATGCTTAGAATAATGGTCGTTTTTCCTGCCTATCAACTGCTGTTGCTTTGCTTTGGAACAATTTTTTTTCAATTTAAATTCTTTTGGGAATTTGAAAAGAAAATCCTCAAACGCCTCGGATTCAAGCGTTTTTTTAAAGACCAGGGGTGACCGATGCCCTAGGAAAGTTTGGATCGAATTAAATTCAAAAATTCGTTTCGAGTATCTGTATCTTTAAACACTCCTCTAAACCCTGAAGTTGTCGTGGTAGAATTCTGTTTTTGTACACCGCGCATCATCATACACATATGGGAAGCCTCAATCACTACGGCCACTCCTTTGGGCTGAAGCGTATCGTTGATACAGTCCAAAACTTGTTCAGTCAATCGCTCTTGAACTTGCAATCGTCGTGCAAACACATCGACAACACGAGGTATTTTACTGAGTCCTACGATTCGTCCGTTAGGAACATAGGCCACGTGTGCTTTACCAAAAAACGGAAGGAGGTGGTGTTCGCAAAGCGAATAGAGCTCAATCTCTTTGACAATCACCATTTCGTTGTAATTTTCTTCAAACATGGCGCTTTGAAGGATTTGTTTGGGATCTTCTTCATAGCCTCCCGTCAAAAACTTCATTGCTTTTGAAGCGCGTTCAGGAGTCTTGAGTAAGCCTTCTCGAGAACTGTCTTCACCCAACAAATGAATGATGTCTTCATAGTTGGTTTTTATTTGTTCCGTAATAGGAAGGGTTTCTATGTTAAAATTATCATTCATAGGAGGTATTTAGATGGTTTGAGAAATACTGTTTTAATTTTTCCATTTTCGGATGTATCACAAAGGAGCAATAGGGCTGCTCTTGATTTCTATTGTAGTAATTTTGATGTCCCTCTTCCGCCTCATAAAAAGGGGTAGCTTCTTTGATTTCGGTTACAATTTTAGCTTGAAAAACCTTTTCTTTAGTTAGCTGATTTACAACCATTTGAGCCGTTTCTTTTTGCTCTGTAGTGGTATAGTAAATCCCAGAACGATACTGCGTTCCAATGTCGTTTCCTTGACGGTTTAAGGTAGTGGGATCATGAGTATTAAAAAAAATCAAAAGCAAATCCGTCAATTGAATTTGACTTTCCTCATATTGAATGGAAATTGCCTCGGTATGGCCCGTACGTCCTGTACATACTTCACGGTAGGCGGGATTTTTTACATGACCGTCAATATAACCCGGCTGTACGTTTACCACCCCTTTTATTCGTTGGAATACAGCTTCTGTACACCAAAAACAACCTCCCGCAAAATAAATGGTTTTGATCAACTTTTTTTTTGTTAAGTTAAACAAATATACATAAAGTATAGGGTAAATTGAATGTTTGTATAGCTTATTTACCTCAAAACATCCGTATTTAGTGATTTTATCAAACAATTGTTTAATGCTTTTTACTAGAAGAGACGGATGAATAAAAAAGAATTAAATTTGAAACGTTCTTATGAAGCCAGTATTACAAGCCGTTCAAATTTCAAAAAACTACGGTGAACTCACCGTATTAAAATCAATTGATCTGGAGATCAAAGAAAAAGAGGTGGTAACCATCGTAGGCCCTTCCGGTGCCGGAAAAACTACCCTTCTGCACATCCTAGGCACCCTGGACCGCCCCAATCCAAATCCCAGTAGCCAAGTACTCATAAACGGAACCGACACCACCCTACTCCATGACAAAGCCTTATCTCAATTTAGAAATCAGCACATGGGCTTTATCTTCCAATTTCATGAGTTACTCCCTGAGTTTACCGCTTTAGAAAATGTGTGTTTGCCCAGCTGGATTGCTCATACGGATACTAAAGCAGCAGAGCAACATGCGCTGGCTCTCTTGGAGCGATTGGGATTAAAAGACCGTGCAAATCACAGACCTATGGAGCTTTCGGGAGGAGAACAGCAGCGCGTTGCCGTAGCAAGAGCTTTAATCAACAATCCCAAGATCATCTTTGCAGATGAACCCAGCGGCAATCTGGATTCGGAGAATGCAGATCAACTTCATGATTTGTTTTTCCAATTGCGCGATGAGCAAGACTGCAGTTTTGTGATAGTTACACATAATAAAGAATTGGCAAAACGAGCAGATCGAAGCATAAGCATCATAGACGGGGCCATAGAAAGGTGAATCCAACAGAACTCAAAGAATTTTTAGACTTTAAGGCAGCTACATATGAGCAGCCCCATTTTTTGGAACAAGACCCCATACAACTGCCCCATCGTTTTCAAAAAAAAGAAGACATTGAAATTACAGGATTTTTAGTGGCTACTTTCGCGTGGGGAAATCGACTGAGCATCATCAAAAGCGGTATGCGTATGTTGGAGCTGATGGGAAACGATCCCTACCATTTTGTGATGGAACACAAACCCAAGGACCTGAGCCACTTGGACTCCTTTGTTCACCGAACCTTTAACGGAACCGATCTTTGCTACTTTATCAAAGCATTAAAGCATATATACAGCACACATGGAGGCTTGGAAACTGTATTCTCTAAGCAGCTTCAGAACGAAAGACTGGATCTAACTATTCATGAATTCAGAACTGTTTTTTTTGAACTACCCCATGAAAAACGGACTGAAAAACACCTTTCAGATCCTTTGAAGGGCTCGGCCGCCAAACGAATCAATATGTTTTTAAGATGGATGGTGCGGGACGCTAAAAAGGGAGTCGATTTTGGTCTTTGGAAAAAAATCACTCCAGCTCAACTCTCTTGTCCCCTTGACGTTCATAGTGGAAATGTAGCTAGAAATTTGGGATTACTCAAACGCAAACAAAACGACCAAAAAGCTGTAGCAGAATTAGACAAAAGATTACGCAGTTTTGACCCTAACGATCCTGTGAAATACGACTATGCTTTATTTGGCCTAGGAGTCTTTGAAGGAATGAAATGATTGGCTAGTGTTTTTTGACTTGTAAAGCTCTAGGCAGTAAACTACCTTTAACCGAAAACTACCCATGTTGAGCCGTTTTTTTAAAAACATAGGACCGGGACCTTTAGTGGCTGCCGCCTTTATTGGCCCTGGAACGGTTACACTCTGTACTTTAGCGGGGGCAGCCTATGGATTCCAATTGCTTTGGGCCATTTTAATATCCATCGTAGCCGCTGTAGTTCTACAAGGGATGGCGGTTCGCATTGGACTAATTGGAAGAAAAAGTTTGATTGAGGTCATCAGAGAAGAAATCAATATTCCTTGGATGCGAACCGGAATATTGATGCTTGTTTTCGGTGCCATAATGATCGGCAATACGGCCTATGAAGCGGGCAATATAAGTGGGGCTGCCTTGGGTTTGGAAACTCTTTTAGGAACGTTTACTTCTACAATAGCCGGGAGGAGTATAAAACTTTACCCCATCCTTATCGGCATTGCAGCAGCAGCTTTGCTGTGGGTTGGCAAGTACAAAATTCTTGAACGAAGTCTTATTGCCCTTGTCGTTATCATGAGTTTATCCTTTTTGGTGACGGCAATTGCTACGCGACCCTCCTTAGCTGAAATCGGTGCAGGTTTGTTTCAATTTTCCACGCCCCAAAACAGTCTTTTGAGTATCATAGGGCTCGTAGGCACTACCATTGTGCCCTATAATTTGTTCTTGCATACCGAATTGGTTCGCGAAAAGTGGTCTACAAAAAAAGACCTCCCTCTAGCGTTAAAGGATATGCTGATTGCCTTAACCTTGGGGGGATTGATTTCGCTTAGCATCATCATAACCGCTGCAGGTGTACAGACCACCACCATAACCAATGCGGCTGATTTGGCCTTGGGCTTGGCCCCTGTTTTTGGCGAGGGTGCCACCTATTTACTCGCAATAGGTTTGTTTGCTGCAGGCATCACCAGCTCCATAACCGCACCTTTGGCAGCGGCCTATGTGGTTTGCGGTTGTTTTGGATGGAGTACAAACCTGCGCTCCCAAGCGTTTAGGCGCAGTTGGGCCTTAGTGATCCTTTTTGGAATGCTCTTCGCCTCAACCGGCTTACAATTCATTTTAATCATTCAATTTGCTCAAATCGCAAACGGACTCTTATTGCCCCTTATAGCCGCCCTACTCTTGTGGATCATGAACAAAGCCAGTTGGTTGGGGGATTCAAAAAACAAAGGATTTCAAAATCTGTTGGGTGCTTTGATCGTAATAATTTCCCTATTTTTAAGTATTAAAACCCTAGGTTCGGTATTTCAATTTTTTTGATGAAAAATACGCTTAACATCAATGCAGATGTGGGAGAGGGAATGGGAAATGACGCTTTCCTTATGCCGCTCATACAAGCATGTAACATTGCCTGCGGGGGGCATACTGGAACTGACCTTGAAATTCAAAAAACAATAACACTTGCCCAAAAACATAAGGTCAAGATAGGCGCTCATCCCGCTTATCCCGATCCTGTAAATTTTGGCAGAAAGTCACTGAAGATGGACAAAAAAACGCTTTACCAAACCTTAGAGCAACAGCTCAGCCTGATGCTTACTCAATTGGCTGGTGAACAACTTCATCACGTCAAACCGCATGGTGCGCTTTATCACGATTGCATTACCAATGAAACGATTGCAGGCACTTTGCTAGAGGTGGTTGAGCTTTTGTGTCCAGATTCCCTTCTTATTACCGCCTCGAATGGAGCCTTGGCTCAACTCGCTCAAAAAAAAGGCATTGAAGTTTGGAATGAGGCGTTTATTGATCGTGGCTACAATGACAACGGCCAACTTCTCCCTCGTACAGCGCCCCATGCTCTGTTGGATACCCCCGAGGCAATCTACGAGCGAATCAAAAACTTGGTTTACGCTAAAGGCGTCTATTCCGATGGGGGAAATTGGATCCCCTTAGAAGCCAAAACCCTTTGTGTACATGGTGATACTCCCAATGCGGCCTCAAATTTAAAAAGTGCATTGGATCGGTTTTGGGAAAATGAAATGAAAAAATGAAAAGCGAACTTCCCTTTCGATGTTTTACCCTCCATCCAAAAGTGGTGCTTTTAGAATGGAGCACTTCCCCTGACGCTGCTCTATTGCAACAACTTATTGGCTTTCAAAAAGCAATCCTAAAAGAAGTTGACGAAGTGGTTCAAATCACTCAAGGGTACTGTTCCTTGATGCTTTATCATAAAAGTGAAGTTCATTATATAGAAAATTATGCAAACAGACTTTACGCTCTTTTTGAGTCGCTTACTGCACCCATACGCACAAAACAAAAAACATGGGAAATCCCCGTATGCTATGAAGAGGAACTGGCACCTGATTTAAAATCATTGGCAAAACAATTGAAAATGAGCACTGCTAAACTGATCCACACCCATACCTCCGTGAGCTATCAGGTGTACTTTATTGGATTTTTACCGGGTTTTTTATACTTAAGTGGTTTGCCTAGTGTGCTGGAATGCGACCGAAAGGCAAGACCAATCCCTAAAATTGAGCGTGGAAGTGTGGCCATTGGGGGCAAACAAACAGGAATTTATCCCTTAGACAGTCCAGGAGGGTGGCATCGCATTGGAAAAACGCCTTATCCGCTGTTTGACCCTAAAAAGAAAAAACCTTGTTTTGCCCAGGCAGGAGACACAATCCAATTTAAATCCATTTCAAAATCAAATTATTTTGCTTTGGAAACTCAAAGAGCAAACGGAACCCTTGAAATACTACCCTTATGATCGAGGTACTTCTTACAGGAATTCACAGCAGCATTCAAGATTTAGGACGATTGGGCATGCAAAACCTGGGAGTCCCTATTGGGGGAGCTATGGATCAGAACGCAATGCAATTGGCCAACCGTTTGGTAAACAATCCTTTGCAGTGTGCAGTACTCGAAATGAGTTTTAAAGGTCCCAAACTGCGTTTTCACCAACCCACGACTCTCGCCCTTGCTGGAGCTGATATGAACGCCCGATTAAACAATGAACCCATTGATAACCTTACCGCCATTCGAATCAAAGAAAAGGACATCGTACAGTTTGGAACGGCTCATCAGGGAAAACGATGTTATCTAGCCGTTGCAGGAGGATTCAAAACCCCCAAATTACTCGGCAGCAGGAGTCAATACCTAGGAATAACTCCAGAGGCAACGATTTGTAAAAACAAACTAATTCCTATTGATACTAAAAAAATTAATTTTAGAAAAGGAGCGCATATTGCAGCACATCCCAAAGCCTGCCATAAAATCCAAGTATACCAAGGCCCTGAATACCATTTACTTCCTAAAAGAGCCCAAGAACAACTGAATGAGCAATCTTTTACTATTTCTGTAAACAATTCAAGAATGGCGTATGTATTAGAAGAAAAATTAACCCATCAACTCCCCTCTATTTGGACGGCTCCTGTTCTTCCTGGAACGGTTCAATGTACCCCCGACGGCACTCTAATCATTTTGATGCGAGATGCGCAAACCACCGGAGGCTATCCTCGAATACTCCAGTTAAGTGATGCAGGAATAAATCAATTGGCACAAAAGTCGACCCAAGATCGTTTTCAATTTGAGCTAACGGAGGTCTGATATATTCAAAATAGTTTATACTTTTGTACGGATCTGACGTAAATGAAGATACTTCTTAAAAACACTACTATACTCCACGAAAAAAGTCCTTTTCACAATCAAAAAAAGGACGTATTGGTCATCGATGGAATCCTTAGCCAAGTAGAAAATCAGATTGAAGCAGACGATGCCGAACGCATAGAAATTGAAGACCTTCATCTTTCCTCAGGATGGTTTGATCCGAGTGTTTCTTTTGGTGAGCCCGGTTTTGAAGAACGTGAAACCCTGGCCAATGGACTCCTAACTGCTGCAAAAAGTGGATTTACCCATATTGTACTCAATCCCGATACGCATCCCGCGTTAGATTCGTTGACCGATGTTAGTCATCTCTTACAACAAGCCCAAGGACAGACCACTACATTACACATCAGCGCATCCCTGTCGGAAGCCTCTAAGGGAGAAAATTTAGCCCCACTCTACGAAATGCACAAAGCAGGTGCCGTTGCTTTTGGAGATTTTAATCTTCCACTTACTAATCCCAATCTCCTCCGAATTGCACTGGATTATGTACAGAGTTTTGATGGTTTAATTCAAGCCTATCCTTTGGATTCCAATTTATCAAAGGGAGGGCAAATGCACGAAGGAAACATCAGTACCAACCTCGGGCTGAAGGCCATACCTCCTATTGCGGAAACCAGCACCTTAGCTAGAGACCTTCAACTTTTAGAATACACTCAAGGGCGCATGCACATTCCTTACCTCTCCTCTGCATCAAGTGTTGATTTAATTCGTCAAGCAAAGAAAAAAGGGCTTAAGGTAAGCTGTGCTGTAGGCGTTGCACACTTGCATGCTACCGAGGAAAATTTAATGGATTTTGATGCGAATTTTAAAGTTATTCCTCCGCTGCGAAGCAGCAAAGATCAGCGGGCCTTACGAGACGGCTTGTTGGACGGAACCATCGATATGGTTAGTAGTCTTCACCAGCCCCTGAATCCAGAACTGAAAGACTTGGAGTTTGTTCGAGCAAAAGAAGGAAGCATTGGACTTGAGGCTGTATTCGGAATTTTACTCCATTACTTTCCCTTGGAAAAAGTGATCTCTTTTTTAACTCGAGGAAAAAAAGCATTCAAGATCAAAGATTCTGGTTTTGAAATTGGAAGTCCGGCAGACCTGACTTTATTTTCACCTAAAGGCAGTCGAACACTAGAAACAACGGATCTGTATTCAACCTCTAAGAACTGTCTTTTTATCGGAAACTCAGTCAAGGGTAAAGTATGGGGAAGTCTTAGAGGTGAAGCCTTTCAGCTTAACGATTAATCTTTCATACAAATGCTTGAATACCGCATTCGAAATGCAACGTCTTCCCAAAACAAAGTTTCAGCAGCTCTTATTCTGATTCATGGATACGGCAGTTATGCTGATGATTTGTTCAGTTTTGCACCTTATTTACCCAAAGAATGTACAGTGATAGCCCTACAGGCACCTTTGTCCTTAGGACCTAACAGTTATGCTTGGTATCCACTTCAAATGAATCCTTCAGGAGAACTAACTTCTGAAGTTGAGGCAGCCTGGAGTGCGGTTCAGTTAATCGTTGATACCATTGACGAACTAATCTACAAACATTCTCTTGATCCGCAAGACGTCAGTTTGTTGGGGTTCAGTCAAGGTGCAATTTTGAGTTGGGCAATAGCCTACCATCATTCGGATAAAATTAGAAGAATAGTCGCTTTAAGCGGAATGGTTCACGAAAGCATAAACACCAGTGCGCCTCCCAATTTTATAGCTTATGCAAGTCACGGCATCCAAGATCAGGTAATTCCTATAAGTCAAGCCAGAAACACTATTTTACCGTTGAGTACACAACACGACGCCATCTCCTACCAGGAGTTTGAAGACGGGCATAATGTCTCACAAGAGAATTTTTCTCAATTCCTCCAGTGGCTAGAAACAACTGCTCTATAGGGGGTGAATGGTTGAGGCAAGAGACCTAAATTTAAATCCTTCAGGAGTCTTAGTATAGCTTAATAAAGCCTGCCCCCAATGCGAACTGCTGCGAAAACCTATTAAAATCCATTCCGAATTGACCTGTTGAATTGCATCGATTAAGAAACGCTCCTCAAGAGGAAGCACCTTTACCAATTTTTCCAACCCCCCTTGGACATTTAAGGACATCAGTTCCGTTTTTAAGGTTTTAAGTTCAGCACTTTGCTTTTCATCCACACTAAAATATTTCTGCAAGGAAAGGGTTTGTTTCAAACTGGCGATTGAATCCTTTAATTGAAGTTGCAAACTGTTTTGATTTTGAATCAACCGGTCTTGATGATTCAATATTTTATTGGTGTTGATCAATTGAAAAAAAAGGATCACACATACAAAAAGAAAGAGGTAAAAAACGATTTTAAATTTCATGGGATTTAATTGGAACTAACGGTTAAGGTATCATAAGCTAAGAAAACATTGTCTGGAAGGGCTTTACTCACTTCCTCGTGGAACCCCATTAAGTGACTGATGTGTGTCAAATAGGCTCGTTGGGGCTGAATTTTTTCGATCATTTCCAAGGCCTCTTCTAGGTTCAAATGGTTGGGGTGGGCTTCAATTCTCAGTGCACTTAAAACCAGTACATCAAGATTTTTTAATTTTTCTCTTTCTTCTGCTGTAATGGTTTTGACATCGGTTAAATAACAAAAATCATCAATTCGATAACCCAAGACGCTAAGGGTATTGTGATATACTTCTACCGGAACTATGGTTTTTCCCTTAATTTCAAAAGGAGATTGAGGATCAATAATATGTTGTGCTACCGAGGGCGCACCCGGGTATTTATTTTCAGCGGAAAAAATATAGCCAAAACGTGTGTTTAAGTTCTCCATTACGCGTGGGCTTCCATAAACAGGAATATCTCCTTGCCTAAAAAAAAATGGACGGATATCATCCAGACCCGCCGTATGATCCGCATGCTCATGGGTAAATAAAATCGCATCCAAATGACTGCAATCTGTTCGCAGCATTTGTTGTCGGAAATCAGGGCCGCAATCAATAACCAGATGGGTAGTGTCCCATTGAATCAATACGGAAACACGGAGTCGTTTATCCTTGGGGTTTTCACTTAAACAAACGGGATGCGTACTTCCTATGATCGGAATGCCTTGAGAAGTTCCCGTGCCTAAAAAATGAATTGTCAACATCTAAAAACAAAGGTACCGTTTTGCTTTTTACATACCATGGAACTTTGTACTTTTGAAGCAACAATATACAGGATGAGCGTTACACTAAAAGGAGATCACGGTTTCGACAACAAACCATCCATCGATGCCAAAGCACTTCGAATTAATCTCAACCCCTACATTTATGGAACTTTTGCCGAAATCGGTGCCGGTCAAGAAGTGGCCCGTCATTTCTTTAAGGTAGGCGGTTCTTCAGGTACCATAGCGAAAACTATTAGTGCTTACGATAAAAATTTTAGTGACACCATTTATGGAGAAGAAGCCGATGGACGTTATGTGACGGAAACCCGTTTGGATAAAATGATGACGCACGAAATGCGTTTACTCAAAAAACGAATTCCCAAAGAAGACCAGCCCAACAAAATGTTTTTTACCCTAGCCAATACGGTAGCTACCATAGATTTTGCTAAAAAATTTAAAGGACACGGCTGGATGGGTATCCGATTTCAGATTGAACCCGAAGGTGCTTATAATGAAATTGTACTCCACGTTCGCTTTCATCAAACCGAAGCCCGTCTTCAGCAAGAAGCCTTAGGCTATATGGGTGTAAACCTCGTTTATGGCGCATTTTACAAACACCACAACCCTAAAAAGCTTCTACGCTACCTCTACGATGGCATTGACAGTGATGCCATAGAAATTGATACGGTAAATTTTTCAGGGCCTCAATTTAAATCGGTGGACAACCGCTTGATGAGCCTTCAACTGATCCGAAACGGCATGACGGAGGCGGTGATGTTTGATCCACACGGCAACAATGTATTGCCTGCTCGTATGCTATACAAGAAAAACATTCTGGCCTTGAGGGGAAGTTTTAGACCGGTTACCAAGGTCAACATCGACATGCTTGAAAAATCGTACGAGATTTTTACCAAGGAAGAAAATGTGGAAGAAAGTAAAACAGAGGTCATCTTTGAAATCACCCTTTCCAACTTAAGAGCGCAAGGTGAAATTGACGAAAAAGACTTTATGGACCGCGCGAAACTCCTTTGTTCGCTGGGCCATACTGTGATGATTTCAAATTTTAAAGAATACTACAGATTGGTTGATTATTTCTCCCATTACACCAAAAAGCAAGTGGGTCTTGCCATGGGGGTAAACAACTTCGTCGATATTTTTGACGAACAATACTATCAAGATTTAAGCGGTGGGATACTGGAAGCCTTTGGAAAAATGTTTTACAACAACCTTAAAGTTTACCTCTACCCCATGCGCAATGAAGAAACAGGAGATATTATTGACAGCAACAACCTCAAATTGCATCCGCGTATGAAAGATTTTTACAAATTCTTTAAATACAACGGTAAAATCGTCGATATCTTCGACTATGAGGAAAGCTACCTCAACATATTTTCAAGAGAAATTCTTCAACGGATTAAAAACAATGAGCAGGGCTGGGAACAAGACCTTCCTGTCGGTATAGCCGAAATGATAAAAAACAATGAAATGTTTAGTTATCAGGGCTAAGGAGTAATCTTTGTTCTGCTTCCCTCTACTGCACCCCCACTTTCGGCTTCAGCACGAGTTTAGTTTAAATAAAACCAGGCTATTCCAATACCTGAGCGGCATGGTCTTTGGTCTTCACCTTGTCAATTACACGCTCTACCACTCCAGCTTCATCCAGTATAAAGGTTTTTCGATGAATGCCCTCATATTCTTTACCCATAAACTTTTTAAGCCCCCATACACCAAATGCGTTGATGACCTCTTTTTCAGTATCGGCGAGTAACGGGAAAGGGAAATCAAATTTATCTGCAAAATTCTTCTGTGCCTTTTCTGTATCAGCACTTATCCCTAAAAGTACGTAACCGGCTTGGGTCAATTCAGCATAATGATCTCTTAAATCACAAGCTTCTGCAGTACATCCAGGTGTATTGGCCTTAGGGTAAAAAAAGACTACAACCTTAGAACCTTTATACTTTTCAAGAGATTGGGGGTTGCCCAAATGATCGTTTACGGTAAAGGGTGGGACTTTGTCCCCAACTTTTAATGTATTCATAATTCATAGCGTTTTGTATTTTCGAATATAAAAATTCTCGATGACAAAAAAAGAAAAAGTTGCTTTCGCTATGGAAACCTTGGAAAGATTATATCCAGAGATCCCCATTCCCTTAGATCATAAAGACCCCTATACCTTATTGATCGCTGTACTCCTTTCAGCACAAAGTACGGATGTTAGGGTAAATCAAATCACTCCCATTCTTTTTGCAAGAGCCTCTACCCCTACTGAAATGGTAAAACTTAGTGTAGAAGAAATTCGAGAAATCATTCGTCCCGTAGGATTATCGCCTATGAAATCCAAAGGGATCCATGGACTGTCTAAAATCTTACTCGAAAAACACCAAGGAAGAGTTCCTCAAGATTTTGAAGCCTTGGAAGCCTTACCTGCTGTTGGACATAAAACCGCAAGTGTAGTTATGGCTCAGGCGTTTGGTGTTCCCGCCTTTCCCGTGGATACCCACATACATCGATTGATGTTCCGATGGGGGTTTTCTAACGGTAAAAACGTAGTGCAGACGGAACGAGATGCCAAACGATTGTTCCCTAAGGAAAAATGGAATGACCTCCACTTACAAATTATTTGGTACGGAAGGGAATACAGCCCTGCTCGTGGTTGGAATTTAGAAAAAGACCTCATCACTAAAACCATAGGACGCAAGTCTGTTTTAAAAGCTTACGATAGCAAGTTTAGTTCTTGAGTAAATCCAATGCTGATCTACTTACTCTGCTACTTGAATAGGATTTTGAATAAGCCAAAATTCGATCCAAAACGATTTTTCGAGGCTTATTAAGTTTGAACTCCAATGCTGTTTTTGAAGTGTAATTTTTTGCCATTCACTGATTTTTTT
>Ga0182090_1067505_pt1 | contig 16033 bp, 23 predicted proteins | sample 041ome_24_FD_127767 | JGI IMG/M metagenome (GOLD analysis project Ga0182090, IMG submission 127767) | Metatranscriptome of coastal salt marsh microbial communities from the Groves Creek Marsh, Georgia, USA - 041408BS metaT (Metagenome... | ecosystem: Environmental > Aquatic > Marine > Intertidal... | reverse complement strand
TTACGACCAGCAGCCGCTGCAATGGCTCCAGCCTTCTTATAGGACACGCCTGCTGACTTGGCAATCTTCTTTACAAAGACTGACTTGCCCTGAGCATCCTTGGGACCCTCATTAAATTGCTTAAAGGTCTTCATCTAGATCTCTCCTGTTTTATATCTTGGATCTTCATAATCGATTTCTTCTCCAAGCATCTGACGCCAAACAATACGAACATCCTTACGAAGCAGGTCGGTTTCAGATTGGCCCTTTGTATGACCAACTCGATGAACAGATCCTGTCAATACATTAACAAGACGACGAATAGCCAATGGATTATCCTTATATTTATCGAAATAATTTCTTAAGGTATCTACATTCTTAATATGATTATTCTTCCAATTTCCCTTAAGAGACAGACGCACAACCTGCCATTCAGGATCATCAACAACTACCTTGATATTCATACCCTTAACAATCTTTGGATCAAGCATAAAAAAATCCTCCTTCCGAATCCTCATATTATTAATATAGGTCCAGAAAGAGGATAGTCAAGGGGTCACCACGAATTATTTTGAATTTAATTCTTGCATCCGAACATTATCAAAGAACTCAGACTTAGCATGAGGCGTATTAAACAACCCTTTGAGGACCGTAGTCTGTGTCAAAGAGCTTGTGGCCATGATACCACGATTCTCACAACAACCATGCTTGGCCTGAATATAGACCGCTACATTTTCAGATTCTGTTGCCAGCATAATCTCACGGGCAATATCATTACACAATTCCTCCTGTAGGGTACCCCGACGAGCACACCACTGAGCAATGCGTGTATACTTAGATAGTCCAATAACCCTATCGGTCGGAATAATACCAATATAGGCAACACCCGTAACAGGTTGATGATGATGGCTACACATAGATCTCAACTCTGATCTAACGGTCAACATACCATGATAGGCAGACTTACCCGTATTGGGAAACGCAGTTGCAGCAGGTGGTGGTTCATAACGGCCGGCCATAATTTCATTAAAGTACATCTTGGCTAATCGTCGTGCAGTGCCCATGGAGTTGGGATCATTATGACGATCAATCAATAGGCTGTCTAGTACACCCTCAAAGGCAACAGCCGCTTCATCAATTAATTGTTCTTTTTCTCCGTCTTCAATAAAATCAGAAATGTTATCGCCAGCCCAATAACGACCATTGGCTACCTTTAGCCGATCAGCAATCTCCTGAGCCTTAGATAGCTTATCCTTCTTTAGTATACTCATTAATAATATTTCCCTGTTAATTGTTCTCTAATCCAACTCCATTCATTATAATCCCATTTACGCATTTCTGTAATACCCGAAATTTGTCTGGGCTCATACCAATTGTGAAAATACCTATCATTGGCACTGGAACGAATATGTTCCATAATTTCATCCTCTATACGCAATGCCTCACCCCGTTTATATCTACGGCGCGTGGAGGCCGATATATTACTCGTGTGATGACAGAATACGGATGTTATGGGATGCGGTTCATCCTCACCTCTATAGAGCAACCTAGCCATAGCATCTGCGTATGATGTAATACCGTTTTTATAGACAGTCATTGGTAGGTTGTCTTCAATATGAAATCGTCTTTTTAGTTTTGCAAGGTAGACCTTATAGAGTCTTCCATCATCCTCATTGTAGTCTTTCATAACTACTCCATTTCTTGGCTTTGGACGAGCAGCGTCTACGAATCTCGTCCCATGTTAAATTTGTAGCTCTAGACGCTTCTTCTATATTATCATAGGATTGATTATCAATCACGTATTTTTTATAAAAATAAACTGGAGCAGTGCCTTTATCTGATACCAACTCTATACCAGCCAGGCAGTACTGCTTCTGCCATTTTTTATGTTTGGTGTCCGCTCCATTCTGAAATGGGGACAGGCGAATATTTTCTTCGGAGGTTACTAAATGTACCTTTGTAGCCTCTTCCAGAAGGCTGACCAGATCTTTAAAGGATGGATTTTCTTCTACGATACGGGCTCCTACCATCTGCCGTGAATGGTAATGCTCCTCACAAAACGAAGACGATCTAAATCCATAATCATCAATAAGGGTCTTTGAAACAAGACCAGACTTCGTCGTAGATATATCATAAATGGTAGTGCCGATAGCTCTAGCTAAATGTTGATCGGGTACGATACCCTTCTTAACCATAAGAGCCGAAATTAAATGTGCACCGGTAACCTTGTCCATGTCCATCTCCTTCATCCTATAATATTAATATAGGGCTACTCATAGCGGAAGTCACGGGCCTTCTCAAATATTTTTGACCATTCTTTTAATTTTTCTTTCTTTTGGTGCATCCTGACATTGGTGACAGATCGATTGGCCAACTTATACTCATGACACATCTCTATGAGACACATCACATCGCCCAGCTCTTCTCCAAACTGCTTAGAGGGATAACTATTCCTGCGTTTCATCTTCATGATCTCTTGGATCAATTCAGCCGACTCTTCTGCAAGTATAGTCAGGATCTCTTCCTCTAGGGTTTCAAAGTCTCTGATTCTAGGTTCCAATTGCATTACCAAATAGATAGACATGCATACGACCAGATACGTTATAGCCTCTTTCAAATGCCATGCGAGCTACATCACCAGCAGTAGCATGCTGCTCCTCTTCTCTAGCTCCCACAGGCATAATCCAAACAGGATAATCAACGCCAGCCTCACGGAATAGGTTAACCACTTCATCCAGTTCCTCCCACTCTTCTTGTGTCTGCCCCACAACAAACTTTAACTGACCATTCCTAGACACATCATAATAGTCCTTTACGACATCCGGCTTAATGGCCTTCTCTCTCTTTTCACCTGCTACAGTCCATAACTTAGGAGATACAGAAAAGAAAGCTTCTGGCTTAAAGAGAGGTGATTCCACAATATCTTTAAAGTCATTAGATAGCTTCTGGGTTCCATTGGTCTCCCAAGTAATAGATGATGGTAGATTATCTGAACTATAGAAATGAGTATCTCTCATGGGACCACCAGGCATTTCTCTCAGGGACTTATAGATGTCAATAAAAGCATTCTGTGCATGTTTCATTAACGGTTCACCACCAGTAATACATAAATGATTATGTTGTAGAGATAGTGGATGTCGAAACCAACCTTCTGGGTTATGCTCATTCCTCAGACAATCCGTAAGCTTCTGAGCCAACTCTGCACCGGTTGCTTGACCCATAAGATGCTTAAACTTCTTGGACCAAGTATAGGATGAATCACAACCCTTAGACCATACGGGCAAATCCTCCACTCTATTAACTGAGTGAGCATCGAAGTCAGCATATGGTAATTCGTAGGTCTCAGGTTTAGTAGGATGAGTCTGACCAAAGCCATCACATTGTAGATTACATAAAAAGAATCTAATCCAAGCAGTTGGGACACCCGTATAGTGTCCTTCACCCTGAATAGAATGGAATATTTCAGAGTATGTATATTTCTTTTCAGTCATTACTTATTTCCTCGTCGGCATAATCATAATTTAGTTTTGGTTGCTCATCCCTACATTGTTCTGAGCAATACCATATTTCACCAAAGCTAGAAACACCACAAAATGTATCGCGGGCCCTGGCGTCACCATTTTTTAATTTTGTAAATGATAATTTATGCTGTCTACATCTAGGCATAATAGATTGCAGAGTTTGCTCCATGTTCAGCACATTCTACAGATGTAACCCAACAACGACCATCTGTCATATCCCGCACCAACTTATCTGCAAAGTTGTAGGCATGCTTAGCAAACATTTCAACACCCACTCCATCTAAAATAGTCAGCTCTGCCAACTTCTTCTCGGCCAGCATATGAAAGTCAATTATATGAGGATCCTGTTCATCCAATACAACTTTGTGATCGAACGTATCTTCCAACCATTTCTTTAGAGGTTTAAGACCACCAAAGTCTACTACCCAATTACGTTCATCAAGTGCAGCTGCCTGGAATGTAAATTTAAAGGCCAGGCTATAACCATGTAAGAATTTACAATGAGAGTGGGCATTGGGCTGTCTAAAGCAGGCCGATAGACCAATGTTATGTCCGTATGTTTTAGTCGATTGATATGGCATTATAATAATGTTCCTTGATATTGTGGATCAATCTTCTTAATTCCAAGAGCCCAATTTTCAGCTGCGTCTTCTACATAACGATGTGACTTATTTGGAAACTCTTCTTTATGGAACCAAGTAGATGCATTTTCTTTATAGTATTTAATATAAAGCAATTCTTCCTTAAAGTCAATATGTATTTCACAATATTCTGATTTATCATCCTTATAAAATGTAGACAGCTTCTTACCCATATGTTAGTCTCCCCTAAATTCCATTGCCTTTGGATAGATTAAATTAATAGCATTGGCTACCGCCCCCGCCAATTCTTGATGTTCTTTTTGGGTTCCATGAGCCGAACGTAACTCAATATAATGTATCCAGGAGCGAATAGTACCATTAACATAGAGACGACTGATTGTATTACCTTCTGGTAATATGACTCGAGCTTGTTCTTTGGCAATTCCTCGCTCCCTCGCTTCTTTATAGATACGTTGTACATGGTCTATAACAAACCGTTGTTGTTGTTCCCACCAAACATTTAATGATGTGTCATCCGACTCAATAGAGTTTTGACGATTTGTTGTGTCTTGTAATCTACATTCTCTGGTAACAAATACTCGATCCATTTCATTTGGATCGGCGTAACGCTGAGAGAACTCCTGAAATGAAAATGATCTGTGTCTCAATAGCTGACGAGCAATGTCGCGTGTTGTTTCGACTTCAATACAGGCCGAAGCCATTTCAAAGGGGCTCCAGTGTTTATGTTTAATGAGATAGTCCAACAGTTTTGTCGTAGTCTTAGTGTTGGCCTGATTCTGAGGATTTGAAACACGTGCACAGTATGCAATGAGATCCTGAATGTTGTCCAAACCATTATTGGCAAGTTCCCCTGCATGTATACGACCAAATGGTTGACTATGGGATATAAGACGTGCTGCCATTATTTACCCTGGCCCCGATACTTTTTGAATCCTCTCTTCTTTGATTTATTCATAGAAGCCATCTTAACATTACGACGACCAATAGAGGTCTTTTTATTATTACGTTCAATTGCCACTAGGTGTCTCCCAATAGGCCCCTCCAAGGGGCATAAAATTAAAATTAATTACTACTCTTGGTTGGTCAGTAGATGTAGATCCACGATGTAACATATCCTGATCCATAATTAGGGCAGAGTTCTTTTTTGATTCCTTGACTACATTATCGGCCGGCATCTCTACTGTCGTATAACCATTATTATCATTTACATAGTATACGGCTGTCTTGGCTCCTTCTATATAATCCATATCAACATGATTATTAAATTCCACAATTTCCTTTGTAGGTAAAAGTAGATTGGCCTTTATCCTATATATTAATTCGTATTGCTTTGACTTTAGTTGTAGTTCGGCCATGATATCTAGGCAGGCGGCCTTAACACCATCTGAGCTTCTCCATTGACCATCATAAAAGATATCATGTACCATCATATAGTTGCCGTCATATTCTTTATCGACACCATGTACCAGAAACCAAGGGAAGTCATCCGTAAACAAAAACAATTGTTCAATCGCATTGGCCTTATCATCATCTAATACATGATCCATTGTAGTCGTAACCGGATGATGGGCGATCATGGCATCTAGTGTATCATCGTTAATCAATTTTAAATCCTTTAAATCTTTCATTCATTTCTGATTTATCAAAAGCTGGTCTATCGTCCACAACCCCTTCTTCTGGATTGTCGGTATCAAATAATTTCATACGTGATCTATCAATACCCAGTACAAATCGTTTTTTATGATTAGGATCATTATACCTATTCTTCAGCTGCTTTACCATAACCTGCCCCAACTGTTCTAACTCCTCAGACGAGATAAGAGCGAACATGAGGTCTGCCGTAGCGGGTAGTCCAAAAGACTCGGACGTATCCTCAAGCCCAGGATCCGAGCTAGTGAAACCCGAACGTGTCGTCTGCGTTGCAGATACAATCGGAACGTTGAATTCAACTGCCAGGCCACGCATTTCTTCCGCAATTGCCTTAATATAGGAATAAGAGTTGATAGCACCGCCAAGACCTTTCATTCTGGATGAAGCGCATATATTAAGATAATCAACAAAGATCATATCGGGTTCAAAATTACGTTTAAGTTTTAGTTCATTAAGTAGTGCCCTAAAATGTCCGCAGTGGGCAGATCCTGTTGGATATTCTTTTATAATTAACTTACCATTAGTCCTGGACGCAATATCATCTACCTTTGTGGTAAGTATGGCCTTGGACACATTTTGTAATTGATCTAATGGTATATTTAGTAGGTTGGCGTCAATCCGCTCCGCAATACGCTCCTCTGCCATTTCTAATGTAATATATAGTACATTACGGCCTTGGGCCAAAACAGATCCCGCTACATGACACATAAAAAGAGACTTACCGACACCAGTACCGGCCAAACAGATATTAAGTGTTTTGTTGGGCAATCCACCCTTTGTAATTGTATTAAAGTAATCAAGATCAAAAGGTATACGATCTTCGGCTGCATGATAAAATTCATAACGTTCTTCGACATCTTCGATATAGTCATGACCTACCGATGGATCAAAAGTAACTGCCAAGGCATCCTGTAATAGAGTAGGTAGAGCATTCTTAGTCAGTTCTTTATGCTTACCATCAATGATACTGATGGATTCCATAATAGCATTATGTATTGCTCTGTCTTGACACCATTTCTCGGTCGTATCATATAACCAATCTGAGTTTACTTCTTCTGTGTGAAATACATGGGGTAGTATCTCAATGGCATGTCTATAGTGTTCATCCGAAAATTTATCCGACTGATTAATCTCAATTTGAAATGCTTCTAGTGTAGGTAATCTATTATATTTTGATACATACTTTGCCACCTGATTAAACAACTGCCTATAGACGCCCTCAAAATATTCTACCTTTATAAAAGGTAAAACTTTACGCATGTAAGGTTCATTAGTAAGTATATTCCGTAATACGGTCTGCTCAATATTATGATTCAACAGTTTTAGCCTCATTTTTTATCATCTGTTCCATTATACTAAGTAATATGGATCCAGTCAACTGATGCCACTCTAGGTTTTCATCATAATTTTCCTCAACAGGGCTATAAATTATATCGGCCGAATATTTCATGGTCTCTCCATCATCAGCTATCTTAATGGCACCAAAGTTAAAAATAGTCTCAGCAAAGTCACCAGTTAGTAGTTTTATGTCCCATCCGTCATTTTCATTTGGAACCAACTCATAGTCTTCATTCTCTATCATGCTTCCTCCACAATATCATCCATGTCTACTAACGACTGGTGGCCAATAGAATATTGCTTCTTCAGGAAATCCTTAAAATCCGTTTCAGCAAAGATTGGATCCCAGAAGGACTTATCAAGAGTGGCATCATACCGAACCTTAGGTCCCATCTCTCCAGTAGACTGATCAACTGTAGCATACCAGCCATTAGAAGGCTTAGTAGCATAACCGCCAGCAAGAGCGCAATCGAGAAGACCAGAATACTTGCGGACACCGCCATCCCAAGACACCGTAATGGGAATCTTAGACTTCTCTTTAACATAACGACTCTTCTCCACATTAATTACAAAATGATAACCCTGAATCTCTGTACCCTTCTTATCCTGCTGTCTGCCCAGGATCCAAATGTTATCGGCTGAATAGTAGATTCCGGTACCACCACCAACAATGGCCTTGGGGAATAATCCGATCTCTTGATAGGTATGATTAACCGCAATCAAAGGAATGTTACGCATCGTAAGATAGGGCGTGCACATACGGAACAGCCCCTTAAGAGCCTTGGCCCGAGACATATCGGCAACCGACTTCTCGTTCTTAGCATCTTCCAGTTCTTTCTTGGATGCTAGGTTACCAATAGAATCAATAACGACAACAACATTATCCGTCCGTTCAATGGCTTCAAGCTGAGCAATAATATCAAATTTAAGTTCTTCTACATTAGCAATGGGTGTATGTAGGATACGAGATGTATCAATACCAAACTGTTCAAAGTATGATTGTGGGGAGCCAAACTCAGAATCATAAAATAACATAACAGCATCTGGATGTCGTTTTAGATAGGCACCGGCCATTAGTAGTGCAAACGAAGTCTTAAAGTGTTTTGAGGGTCCAGCCAGAACGGTCAGCCCGGGAGCCAAGCCACCATCTACAGAACCAGATAGTGCTACGTTTACCATGGGAACATCAGTGGGTGTCATATCCTTTTCGGTAAAGAACTTAGATTCAGCAAGAATTTCGCTAGTCTTGATCTTGCTGTTCTTCTTCAGTTTGTCCATAATTGACATGTTGTTCAATCTCTCTTTCATCAAGGTCGTATTTGCTTCTATACTCATTATTAATTTTAACAACATTTTCAAGTAATGTCAACCGCTTACTGAATTTAATAAAGGCAGATGTATCCTTTGGAAAGCAGGCGCCTCCAAATCCCTGCTTGTTGTCAAAGCCGGGTACCTTTGTATGTGAGGTGCCAATACGCTTGTCCATAGAAATACCATTAAGTATGGACTTAAAGCTGGTTGCTACACCCATTTCTTTACAGATATCATATATCTGATTAAAGAATGTAACCTTAGTGGCCAGAAAACTATTAATAGTATATTTAATTAGGCTGGCTTCGACACCCGAACAATGAAAAGTGGGGCAGGGACTACATAGACTATAGTTGAGATAATAATGTTCTACCAGCTGGGTATACTTTTTTACACCACCAAATATATGATACTCTGGGTTTACGAACTGCTCATTGGCATTCTTCTCGGTTAGAAATTCAGGGCTATAGACCACATTACTATTTTTTGGATCTGATTGTATTTCTTCTATAAAGTCAGGAGGTACTGTGGATTTAAGTACAATAGGGCAGGCTGGAGTTCCGACTCGCCCGTTGTTGGTTAATTTGTCAATTACATCTTTTACGATAGATGTGTCGGCCGAACCATCTTCCTGCATTGGGGTAGGAACACATACAAATACAATGTTATAGGAACTTACCTCAGCCTGATGAAACTCATCATAGTAATAGGGGTGTTTGTTCCCATATTTAATGTCTACAATTTTCTTTTTTAGATCCGGGTGGGTAAATCCATAATCAACTGCTTTCCCCACAAAACCATGACCAATGATTAATACTTTCATGTATCCCCCATTATATCCTTTTTAAGCTCTTCTCCATAGACCCTCTCTCTGAGATCGGAAGTGGAAAATCTATGGTCTCTTTTATTATAGTATATTTCTATACCTCTCTTTGCACAAATGGCGCGGCCTGTATATCTACCAGCCTTCTTATATTCTTCCCCTATTATACGTATATCTATATTAAAGGTCAACAAAATATCTTCACAGTCTTTTTCTGTTTCATAGGGTATAATCTCATCTACATACTTCACACCACTCAGCTGTATATATCTTTCGACTAGTGTTTGTATGGGTTTATTTTTATCGGGCCTATCTCTTGAGGGATCAACCTGCAGACCACAAATAAGATAGTCGCAGTGGTCCTTTGCTTCTCTGAGCATTGCGATGTGTCCAGAGTGAAGAAGATCAAAAGTGCTAAAGGTTATGCCAATCATTTGTTGTAATTCTTATGATCAAAAATTCTATTTGTCAATAACCATTTCTTACGTTCAATACCTTCGGTCATGTCTTTATACTCCAGTCCTGATATCTTATCACCAAATAACAGAGTGCCGATTACATCACCCGCCTTAATCATATGCTTCTTGTCTTGTCGTGGCCAAAAGGTAATAATATTAAGAGGTATGTGGTCACAGTCTACAATACCAGGAGCTATCCTGTAGGGTATATCTTTTTTCCAATAGAAGGGATCTATATATTGTACCCAAGTAGGAGCATCAAGTATATAATTAAACATAAACTTTATTATAATCCAATCATCATCATTATCAATTTGTCTAGCATCATGAAATGTGATACCCATATAGGCAGCAAATGAATCGGCGGCAATTGTGCGGGTTTCACCTCTTTCAGATGTTTCGATCATAATGTCACAGGGTGATTTGATGACCATAGTATTGGTAATTAATTTTGGAAAGGCGGGGCAATGTTTTACGGTCTTGTTTGTTGCGATCTGTGTATTATCATAGATAGAACCATTAATGATATCATTCCAATTTTCCATTATAAAGTCTTCTGACTTCCCGACTTTTTCTCCTATACCATTATATATGTCTTTCCACCAGAAGGGAGGTTCTTTGACCAATACTTCATCTACACTATGACCCACCTGTTTTTTGTAACCGTTTTCAAAATGAAATATATCGGCAGGTGAATAATTTACTACGATACTCATAAATCAGTCATCCGCATCATCATCACGATCAATGGTAAACGTCATAGTGCCACCACCTGCAACATCAGTTTCATCATATGACGTAGAAGTGTTGATAGTTATAGTTTCCTCTTCTACATCGTCTAAATGATAACCTACTGTCTCTCTTACAATGTCGTGGTGGTTAAACTCTGCCCAGTACAACTCATAGGCAACCCCAGACTGTAAACATTCAAATTGATGATATAGTCCTGGCTTTACCTTATGATATTCACCAGCACTGAGACGAGTAATGTCACAAAGATCATAATCTTGTTGCCATGTACGAATAAGCATTTTACCCGACTCTACATAAAATCCATTCCATTTATATCGGTGCATGTGTTTTGAACATACACCACCCTCTTCCATTTCAATACGATGAAACTCTAAAGCACCATTAGCTTCAATAAGTTCGGTTGTACCCCACACTTTTCCAGCTTTCATTTTTCATTCCACTTCTTTACATCTTCAGGTGTGTTAATTTCTACTCCGTTAAACTCACATGGGAATACACCAATATCCCATCCATTTTTTAACCAGCGGATTTGCTCTAGTTCTTCGATACGTTCTTCACGTGTGCCAGTCAAACCTGGATACATTTCTAATGCATTACGTTTGTAGCCATAGATACCCAAGTGCCAATCCCCATATCCAGTCAAGCCTCTACCAAACCACAAACACTTATCAGCAGCTCTAACTAGCTTAACAGTATTAGGATCATTCTGTTGTTCCTTTGGCATCATAGCACACATAGTAGTAACACTATAGTTTTTTAAATGCCAGACAGTCTTCTCAATCATCTCTACAGTTACATCAGGCATATCACCTTGAACATTAATAAACTGATTGTACTTATCAAATAGAGTTGATTTTATAGCCCCTGCACACCTCTCAGTGCCATTAGCATATTCTGTCTCAGTACACCATATTTCGGCTCCTACTGATGCAGCTGCCGAACCAATAAGTCTGTTATCTGTTAATACATATACAGGCAATTTAGACTTCTTACACGCTTTGACAACTCTACATATCATAGGTACATCAGCTAGTTTAGTTAATGGCTTGCCAGGAAAACGAGAACTGTTGTACCTAGCTGGTATGAGAATAGCGGTTCCAGATGATGTCATACACTGTCCTTTCAAAATCTTCTAACTTTAACATATTGGGGCCATCACTTGGAGCATTATCTGGATCTGGGTGGACTTCTAAAAAGAAGTTACTAACACCCATAGCAGCGGCAGCGCGAGCAAGACCTGGAACGTAATCACGATTGCCGCCACTCGATTGCCCATTGCCTCCTGGCTTTTGGACAGCGTGGGTAACATCAAAAACGATAGGTACATCGTAATTGTCAAGCATATACTGAATCCCAGTATAATCAACGACCAAAGTATTATAGCCAAAGCTAGTACCTCTCTCTGTGATCCAAACTTCTTTTGCACCTTCAGTTTTAGTCAGAATGCCCCCAACATCCCAAGGAGCAAGGAACTGACCCTTTTTAATATTTACAATGCAATCTGTAGCACATGCAGTTCTAATGAGATCAGTCTGCCGACATAGAAATGCAGGTATCTGAATAACGTCTACCCAACTTCGACATCTACTTATTTGTCCTTCAGTATGAACATCTGTTAGGATCTTTAGACCATGATCTTTCTTTAGACTCAAGAGATCGGGAATAGCATAATCAATACCTATACCGCGTATGCCATCCATACTAGATCGATTGGCCTTATCGTAGCTTGCCTTAAAGTAATAATCAATACCGTACCTATCACAAACACGTTTACATTCTGTAGCGATCTCTAGACTTTGTTCCAGGCTTTCGTGTTGACACGGACCCGCAATGATTCTCATTTATTGTCTGCTCTATTTGATATGATCGTCTCATACATATAAAACAGCTGCTCAAATTTCCATTGGTACAGCTGCTCCACGCCCATCAGCGCATTCATTAATTCGTCGGTAGTCGGCTCTCGCGCGCCATCACCAATCTGTTTAAAGACAGTTTTTAGGTCTTCACAAATATTCCAACATTCCATAATTGGTTGTTCAAGATCATGTAGTTGCATTATAATTGACTATCCTTTTTAGTTAACTGCATAATTCTTTTGTATGCATTTTGTAGATCGGCCTGTAGCTGATGGACGTTATTTTCAAGTAAATCTATTCTATTGGCCTGGGCCACAATAATCTTTCGATTCTTTTCGGCTTCCATTTCATCAGGTAACATTATCCTATTACTCCGTTCTTGTAGGCATATTCCAAGGCATTGTTGGCCTCTATATCTAGAGGCCTGTTCTCATATCGATTAGTGGTATCTCTATCAATTTGTCTTATCAATTCTACTATCTGACTAGCATTAATGGGATATCCCTTTTCGACTGCATTGGCCGCAATAGAGATCATTAACTTATAGATCATTCTATAGCGACCCGTACCATCCATACCAGATATACTTATATACTCTCGTAAAATATTCTTATTGACAAATGGACAGTCTTTGTAGTCGGACCATATAAAGCTAGTGTTATCTAACTTACCCTTACGATATTCAGTAATCTGTTCACGCCATGCCGGCGGCAATCTATCCATAAAGTCTCTTGAATCTCTTTTTTCATCGTAGGGATGCTTTGCTAGGATATAATCAATATCCATAGGAATGCCATCATTAATAAAAAAGAAATTATTAGCATCAAGATAAGTTGCAGGAATATAGTACATCCTAGAAAGATCCTTAGTCTGCTTATCTCCGATGTCCGATAACTCGCTATTGAGTGCAAACCAGAAGTGTCTGATCTTATCTTGTGCAATTGAACCACTAAGCTGGAATACCAACCGAAACTTTGGATGAGAGAAATCACTGCTAGCGGTAGAGTAACACACAAAACTATAATCACCATAGTGCTCATTTAAATACCCCTCTAGGTCGCCCTCAATCTCAATATCATCAACATCAACAGCAGCCCAACCTGCCCAAGCAATGACATTTTCGTTCTTTCTAGTAGTATTAGGTTTAAATACAGCTGGCGATATAAGTTCTGCATCTTGCTTACCATCTAATTTCCTTTCAGAAAGTTTATTTAGGAACTTTACAAATTTAGGCCAAGTCTCAAAGTCCATACGACGATGGGTCTTATTATCATATACAAACCTATTTTCCTTTTCCCACCAACGGGGCGATTTAAATACTGTCAAAGAATACATTATGCAAAAAAGTCCTCTAGCGTTGCGACAGGTTCTACATCCCAACCCACGGCATCAAGAAGATGCTTAATGGGGTCAACAAAAGATTTATCATACATTTTATTATAATCCACAAATCGATGTACGTCAAGCTCTTTCGGTAGTATAGTTGGGAATGCAATAACATTTTCTTTTATGGTATTGGGCATCTTAAGGTAACAAAACTTAATCTTTTCACCATTATTAATCATTTCATACTTTTGGGTCAAGTCATTACTCTTTATGTGATGGTTATAGAGTAGTGATCCCCTAACGTGTATTGGACAAGCCTTTAGGTAGATCGATCGATTGTCGGACCATTTATCAAGACCCTTACATCCCCTAGGAAAAGATATATCCTCTGGTCGTAGGGCCTTAAACTCTTTTCGGAAGTCGGCGATAAAGTTTTGAGTGGCCTGCTCACCCTCTTCCAAAATAATCTTAAAGATCTGTTTAAACTTATCACGACACACCTGAGGAGTAGAAGATCTAACGGCATCAACACCCATCATCTTTATCTTGGGCTTATCATAACGAACACCTTCATTATCCCAGACATTAAGTATATATCTTTTCTTGGCGATCCAGGCTCCGCGATCGGCTATAACCTCTCGCGACATCTCCATACGGTTCTCCTTGGAGTTAAGGACCTTGTATAAGCTGTTATACGCGTTCTCTAGTATGGGTTCTATTTTCTCTTGAGCTATCTTGTCAAGAAAGTCTATAGGTTTTTTAGGGCTAAACTTATTGACCAAGTCACTCATATTAACATACAGGGAATCGGTATCAATGGCTATTACATAATCCTTTCCCAGAGTGTCTAGTGTTTCATTGAGATACTCATTAATAGATTTTTCGGCCCATCGAATGGCCAGCTGACCCGTTAGTGTAATTGATTCAGCAATGCGAGGATCATTATATCTAAAATAGTTATTGGCATAGGCTCCATATAAAGAGTTCATAAGAATCTTAATAGCCATCTGTTGATTAGTAAGGTCAGCAATCTGAGCTTCCAGTCGTCGACGTTCTTGCTGCCAGCTCTTATTATTTGTAAATCTTTTTAGGTGTTCAAGTTTTGTAGAGCTGGATGTATTGGCTCCGATGACGGCACCAGAACCATCCGAATCTAAAAGCTTTTGATGTTCCAATAGAGCCTTAGCAGATTCATAGTCACCCATACTTTCATAGGTCTGCTGAATCTGTAACATTTTATTCTTTACGACTCGTCGTTCATCATAATAGGTTTTAATGACACTAGGTATGATACCATCAACATCCTTTCTAAACCTCAGGCCTGTTGCCGATATAGCAACGTCTTCTTTTAGCTCAGGTATATGACCATTCAGAACATTATGGACCGACACCCCAAATTCAATACCCGGTAAAACGGTTTCTGGCGACATATTATTCTGAACAATAATATTGGGATACAGGGAGTTAAGATCAAACGATACGACCCAATCATGCATACCAGCCTGGGGCTCTTTTACATAGGCTCCTTCATATTCTTTCTTTGACTTGACTCTCTTGGGAGGTACGGCAATCTGCTGAGCCAATAGAATACGATAGATAATGGCATCCCAAATCTGAACCGTACCAAAGGTCTCTGCGTAGTTGACACCACCTCGATAGGCCATCGTCATGGCAAGGTTAATAAGGTTTAGCTTCATGTCTAGCTGTTCTATGAGCTGGACATCCTTTAGGTTATAGTCTACATACTTTTGGTAGTCATGTTTATAGAGACCATTAAGATTACCATACTCTTCATAATCTAACTTTCGTTCACCCAGGACAGTATGGGCTATATGATCAAGTTTATAGGATTCTTGGGCACCATACTGAAACCCAAACTTACGGAATAGCTCAAGGTAATCCAACTGCTGAATACCGGCAAAGTCATAGAACAGGTGGGGTCTACCGGCAATATTTATTGTCCTGTCTTCAACCATACCCCAAGGAGAAAGTTTTCTATAGACATCTCCACCAATGATGTTCTTAATACGATTAACCAAATAAGGAAGATCAAAGCCCCTAGTATTCCAGCCGGTGACAATGTCTGGAGCCCACCTAGGATCTGACCAATAAGATAGCCAATCCAATAGAAGTTCCACTTCATCCTTACACTTCTTATAATGTATGTGGTTAACACCTTCAATTTCACATTTGTCGGGATCATAGTCATAGAGCCCCCAGACCCAATAGGTATCGGTTTGATTATTTTTCATTGATATGGTCGTGACAGGATGTGCAGCCGATTCAGGAAATGGAAAGCCTTCATCTGAAGCTACTTCGATATCAATATATGTTATATTTACCTGCGTCTGATCAAATTTTAATTCCTTCTCAGGAGTAAATTTATCTGCAATAAACTGTGTAATATAGTTTGTAG
>Ga0182090_1051224_pt1 | contig 16050 bp, 15 predicted proteins | sample 041ome_24_FD_127767 | JGI IMG/M metagenome (GOLD analysis project Ga0182090, IMG submission 127767) | Metatranscriptome of coastal salt marsh microbial communities from the Groves Creek Marsh, Georgia, USA - 041408BS metaT (Metagenome... | ecosystem: Environmental > Aquatic > Marine > Intertidal... | reverse complement strand
TGATCGCGATCACCAACCGATCCATGTCACGGAGTCAGCCGTGATGGTTCGCCCGCCGTCGGGGGATTTTCTCCCGGCGGCGGTTTTTTTTTGTTGAGCCAGGCGGCCGTCGCCCCTCGCACGCGAGCGAGTTTCGCGTGCCGCTCAAAGAGTGGCTCCCACAACGGGCAGCAGGCCACCGGCTCCACACCGAACGGCAGCTCTGCGGGCAGCCCGTCTGGCCCGACTTGTGCAAAGCCAAATAGCCCATCCATCCAGGGAAGCCCCTGTCCGCCCAAGGGCATGCCGACCACCCCAACGGCGAGATAGCCACGCCGCACAGAAAGCACCGCTCCGCGGATCTCAACCAGCGATCCCACAGGAACGCTTTGCCGACACTCGAGAGAAATCACCCGGCGGAGCATCAGGTTGGCAGTCGGTCCCACTGCCCGGGTTGCCGTGGCATATCCTGTTTCCAGGCCATACTGCAGCAGCGCTCCGGCATAGAGCGTGCCGTAGTGGTTGGCATCGGCCGGAAGCACGAGTCGGTGGTTAGCCGTCTCACGTGGCCCAGGCGTTGCGGCGGTGTTGGAAGTCAGATCAGCTGGCATGATCCGGTTATAGCCGGGCCGGGGCAGCCTCCGAAAGGGACTCACCAGCCGTGCGGCCGCCAGCCCGGATCACCTCTGGAGCAATCCGCTCCAGTTCCTCACGCATCACCGAGACGGTGGTGCGGATCTGCTCTGGCGTGTGCTTCGAGGTGATGAAGAACCGCAGCCGAGCCGCAGCCTCTTCCACGGCCGGATAGAGGATCGGCTGCACGTTGATGCCCCGGGCAAACATCGCCTGCGAGAGCTGCAGACTCAGCAGAGAACTCCCGAGAATCACGGGCACCACGCCAGAGTTGGCAGACTGTCCTGTATCCAGCCCAGCCTCCGCTGCCAGTTCAATGAAGAGTGCCGCGTTGGCCTGCAGCTGAGCTGCCCGTTCTGGCTCGTTGTGCAGCACCTCAATGGCTGCCAACGCTGCCCCAGCTGCAGAGGGTGGCAGTCCGATCGAGTACACAAAGCCCGGCACCGTGTATTTCAGCCAACGGACGAGCGACTTCGAACCTGCGATGTAGCCACCACAGCTCCCGAAGGCCTTGGAAAGCGTCCCCATCCAGAGATCGACATCTGCAGGATTCATTCCAAAATGCTCGGCGATGCCGCGACCGCGGCGGCCCATCACACCGATCGAGTGGGCCTCGTCGACCATCAGCAACGCCTTGTGACGTCGGGCGACATCAACAAAACGAGGCACGTCGGCGAAGTCACCGTCCATGCTGTAGATCCCCTCAACCACCATCAGCACGCGACGATACTGGCCACGCACCTGGGCGAGGAGGGCGTCTGCTGCTTCAAAATCGTTGTGCGGAAAGGCTCGTCGCCGAGCACCGGAGAGAACGGCCCCCTGTTGGATACTGTTGTGTGCCAGGGCGTCGTGCAGAATCAGGTCACCCGGCCCCACCACATGCCCGATCACCGTTTCGTTCGTGGCATGGCCGCCCACAAATGTGATCGCATCCTCGGTGCCGACGAGTTCGGCAACCGCCCGCTCGAGTTCGACATGGATCGTCTTCTCGCCCGACACCAGTCGGCTGGCTGACGCGCTCGTGCCGAAGCGGTCAATCGCTGCCTTACCAGCGGCCGCCACCGCCGGATCTCCAGACATTCCGAGGTAGTTGTAGGTCGCCCAGCTGATCAGTTCACGGCCGCCGATCTGAGTGCAGTCGCCTGCAACCCCTTCGTGCACGCTGAAATACGGGTTTTCGAGCCCGGCATCCTTGATCATCTGGAAGTTCTGCTCGAGGGCCCGCACCTCGGGGAATGCCTCGATGCGGTAGGCCTCTTCCGGAATCTCCCCAGATGCCGCCACGTCTCCGGATGCAGCGAGGATCTCACCTCCGCCGGGGAGGTGATCGATAATCGCTTCAGCCACCTCGCGGCATGTCTCGATCATCGGCAGGACCTGCTCGGGGAACCGTCCGCCAAAGGTCTCCTCCAAGGCAGCGACGATCTCCATTCGTTCGAGCGAATCGAGGCCGAGTTCAACAATGTTGGTGTCGAGCGTGAGGTCACGAGCCCGATCCTTGGCCACCTGGCGAACATGCTCGTAGACAGACTCGACCAGCGTCTCTGGCAGGTCACGTTGAGGCCTGCCAGCCCGATTGGCGTCGCCGATCGGCCGCAGCCTGGCAAGCCTCGGCATCCCGCTCCCAGCAGCCGTGGGCTCAGACGTGGCGGCGTCCGCAGCAGCGTCAGGGCGAGCCTCCGCTGAAGACTGCTCCCAGGAAATCTGCTGTTCGACGACGGCCAGTTCCCCTGCCTGAAACTGCTTGCGGCAGAGGTGTCGCTGGATTTTGCCACTGGAGGTTTTGGGGATGCTGTTTGGCCGCACCAGCACGACGCCTTCCAAAGCAACCTCGTGCTCACTGGCCAGTCGACGACGAATCGCATCCATCGCCCCTGTGATCTCAACCGGGTCTCGGCGGCCGCGTTCCAACTCCGCCACCACGACCACCCGCTCGCGGCCCTCAACCTCCACGGAAAACGCGGCCACGCTGCCCGCACGCACCACCGCACTCGTGTCTTCGACGGAGGCCTCGAGATCCTGTGGATAGTGGTTGCGGCCACGAATAATGATCAGATCCTTCAGCCGGCCGGTGACGAAGAGTTCACCGTCGTCGAAGAAACCGAGGTCGCCGGTCCGCATGTAGGGACCAGGATGGCGGTCAGTCGCTTCACCTTCCGGCAGGCGAAGCATGGCGCCGAAGGTCTCCTGGGTGGCCTCGCGGCGGTTCCAGTACCCCTGTGCGACACTCGGACCGCTGACCCAGATCTCACCGACACGCTGGGCAGGCACTGGCGAGAACGTCTCGTGATCAACAATCACGACGTCCTGTCCTTCAAGCTCACCGCCGCTACCGACGAGTCGCCGCGTGCTCTCGGCAGTTTCGAGCTGTGGCACCGCCTGGTCGCTCTCAAGCGCCGTAGCGTCAAACGAGCGGATGACGGGTGGCTCAAACTTCATGCCACCTGTCACCATCAGCGTGCTCTCGGCAAGGCCGTAGCACGGAAAGAACGCCTCTCGCCGGAAGCCGCAGGGCTCAAACGCTTTACAGAATGCGTCAATCGTCTCTGGCCGAACGGGCTCAGCACCATTGAAAGCGAGTGACCAGCTCGACAGGTCCAGTTCCGCTCGCTGCTCCGGTGTCGTCTTCCGCACACAGAGCTCATAGGAGAAGTTGGGACCGCCACTAATCGTGGCCTTGTACTTGGAGATCGCCTGGAGCCACCGCAACGGCTTCTGCAGGAATGCCACTGGCGACATGATCACGTTGAACTTGCCACCGTACAGCGGCACCAGAATGCCGCCGATCAGGCCCATGTCGTGAAAACTTGGCAGCCAGAACACACCCGATTGGCTGCGGGTGATCTCGAAGGCCTGCATGATCCGCAGCGAGTTGTGCAGCAGATTGCCGTGCGAGAGCATCACACCTTTCGGCGTGCCGGTTGACCCACTGGTGTATTGCAGAAACGCGAGCGTTTCTCCGTCGATGTCTGGACGCTCCCACTGGTCAGCCCAGTGGTCTTCCAGTTCGCTGTCGACCTTCCAGAGCAGTGACTCAAGGCTCGGGGCTGTGGCCCGCAGGGCGTCAAAGCGGTCGAGCACGTCGCGGGTTGTCAGCGCCACCGAGGCCCGCGCGTCGGCTGCGATCGTCTCAATCCGTTCCACGGACCGGTTTTTTCGGGGCGGATACGCCGGCACCGCTATCGCGCCGCCGTAGAGACAGCCCATGAAGGCGACGATGAAGTCGAGGCCCGATGGGTACAGCAGCAGAACCCGCTTTCCCTGCATACCAGAGGCAGCAAGCCACGCCCCAACACCACGAGCTTTGCGGTCAAGCTCCGCATACGTGATGTTGAGTTCTTCCTGCTCGCCATCCACCAGAAAGGTGAAGGCTCGATCGTGTGGCCGATAACCTGCTCGTTGACGTAGCAGATCGACGATGGTCGGTGCGAACGAAATGTCGCTAGGTGCAGTAGGATTCACGTCGTCTGCTGGCTCCGAGGCTGCCGGCTGAAAAAAGCGAAGGCCAGTGCGGCTCAAAATGTGTCGGCAACATCGGACAGCCCGAAAGACATTGTAGGAGGCTCGCCGGACTTATCCGCAGGCCTTGCCTAACACGTCCTCGGAGAGCCGGCCCAACTCATGCCGCTTGCCCCTTCGCCCCAGTCGTGGAAAGCCGTACAGATTCCGGCACTCCAGCGAAGCAAACGGGGGCGAAGCACGCAGGGAAGGCGTGTCAGGCCCAGGTACGACCGCTGGCGTGTTCGCAGCGTGGGGCGAAGTTGCCCAGCAGCCCACCGATCACATCCCATTGCTCGGGACGACGAACCTCGATGTCACCCTGCTGGTTGATCCGCACCAGGCAGGTGTCCGTCAAACCGACTCGCTGCAGTTCGTCTGGGCTCACCTCGTCGGGCTCCAGCATTCGCATCAGTGTGCGACCGTTCATCTCGATGAACTTCATGGAAGATCTCCTCTCGTCGGCCTGTGTCCAGGTCGCCCTGCCCAAGGCTCCAGTCTACCCCAACTGCCCAACAGCTGTGGCAAAACAGGCCTCGAGTTTTACGAAGTCGTCAGGAGCGATCTCCTCGGCCCGTGTCTGCGGGCCAAGCCCCATCTCAGCAAACACGCGATCGACAACAGCCCGTCCTTTCGCCTGATCACGACCACCCGCCATCCGCACGAGCACACCACGCAGCAGTTTGCGGCGATGGCAGAAGACATCCCGCACGAACGTGTGGAATCGCTCGAGATCTGCGATCGCATTCGATCGTTCAGGCTGAAACTCAATTCGCAGAATCGCCGAATCGACCTTGGGTCGTGGCCAAAACGCCGAGGGGGGTAGAATTCGCACAATCTCGCTGCGGCACTGACTGCCCATCCAGACAGACAGAGCGCTGTAGTCTGAACTACTAGGCAGCGCGGTGATCCGTTCAGCGAGTTCGCGCTGAATCGTCACGCAGGCGACATCAAAGGGACGGGGCAGGGCGAGCAGGTTGCTGATCACCGGCGTTGCCACACAGTAGGGCAGGTTCGCCACCAACAGAAACCGTCCTGCGGGAGATGCCTCACGAGCTCGGTCGATGGCGTCAAGCACATCTGCTGAAAACACATGCTTTGATCGCAGGGCATCCCCTTCGACCAGTTCAACGGTGTCGCCAGCCTGTCCGAGCATCAGCAGCTGCTCGCGGGTGAGCTGCGCGAGCCTGGGATCAATCTCCACCGACACCACCCGACGTGCCAGCAACGCCAGGCGGGTGGTCAGCGTGCCACTCCCAGCGCCGACTTCGAGCACGACATCCGCCGGTTCAATCGCTGCGGACCGAATCAGCAGGTCCAGCAGGTTGAGGTCTATCAGGAAGTTCTGCCCACGACGTGCATCAATCGTGAAGCCGACCTCGCCAAACCATTTCTTCAGGTACGCCGCGGTCTGACGGGGAGGCGAAGCCGGCTGGCGTGTGGGAAAATCTGAATCGTGTGATTCTGACATTTAGGCGTTTCCCCCGTGCGCTGACTGCCCGGCATGTCTCGAGAGCTTCCCGGCTGCTAGCCAGGCTTCGAGCCGACTCGTAACGTACTTTCCCACGAGGTCCGTCTCGAGGTTGACCGGATCTCCCGGTGTGAGCATCCCCAAGGTGGTGATCGCGAGTGTGTGCGGGATCAGGGCCACCGAAAATGAGTCGGTGTTCACATCGACCACTGTCAGGCTGACGCCATCGACCGTGATCGAGCCTTTGGGCACCATCTGCGCGAGCACGGTGGGAGACGCGACGAAATGGCAGGTCACCCACTCCCCGTCTTGCTCACGTGAGGCGAGCGTCCCCACGGCATCGACGTGCCCTGTGACTAGGTGCCCACCCAACCGGTCCGACACCTGCAAAGACCTCTCAAGATTGACGCCACTACCGGGCTTGAGCCTCTGGAGACTTGTTTTCGCCAAGGTTTCTGGGCCCAGTTCAAAGGTGAGCAGCGAGCCCTCGATGGCCACCACTGAGAGGCAGCAGCCGCTCACGCAGATGCTCGCCCCAAGCGTGGCGTCTGCGGCAACCTCCCCAGCATCGACCACCAGCCGCAGCCCCGGTGGCTCAGGCTGCACACCGCTCACGGTGCCGAGTTTTTCCACGAGTCCGGTAAACATGGGGCAGAGAGGTCCTGTGGCGTGAGGGAGGGAGGAATGCGTGCCGTCGATCGTATGCCAGGAGCAACACGACCGGAAGCGGCGTGTCAGCCCACCGTAAGCTTTCTGTGAAGCCCGTTCGCAGGGCTCGGCCGACCCTTGCGAAGGCCGGTTGAACAGTCACAATGACGCCGCACGAATCACATTTCCCGAGTTTTATGAGGCCTCCGCCCATGTCCACCATTGTTGACATCCACGCCCGCCAGATTCTCGATAGCCGCGGCAACCCGACCGTCGAAGTTGACGTCACCCTGGCTGACGGCACGTTTGGCCGCGCCGCCGTGCCGTCGGGTGCGAGCACAGGGGCCCACGAAGCCTGGGAGAAGCGAGATGGCGACAAGGGCTGCTACGTCGGCAAGGGTGTGCTCGGAGCCGTTGACAGCGTGAACACACAGATTGCTGAAGAGCTCGAGGGCTGCGATGCCCTCGATCAGGCCGGCATCGACGAGCGGATGCTCGAGCTCGACGGCACGCCCAACAAGAAATCACTCGGCGCCAACGCGATTCTCGGCGTGTCGATGGCGGTCGCGCACGCTGCCGCTGAGTCGTGCGGCCTGCCGCTCTACCGCTACCTCGGTGGTGCGGCTGCCCGTCTGCTGCCAGCACCGATGATGAACATCGTCAACGGTGGTGCCCATGCAGACAACCCGCTCGACATCCAAGAGTTCATGGTGATGCCCCTGGGCTTTGACTCCTTCGAAGACGCTCTGCGAGCTGGCGTGGAGACGTTTCATTCGCTCAAGAAGGTGCTCTCGGAGAAGAAGCTCGCCACCTCCGTCGGTGATGAGGGGGGCTTTGCACCTCAGATTGGCTCGAGCAGTGAGGCGCTCGAGATGATCCTCTCGGCGATCTCGGCGGCTGGCTACGAGCCGGGCAAGCAGATCGGTATCGCCCTCGACGTGGCCGCCACGGAACTTTTTGACTCCAATGCGGGCACCTACACGATCGAAGGCAAGGCCGTCGACTCTGCAGGCATGGTCGATTTCCTGGCCGACCTGGCTGCTCGCTATCCGATCATGTCGATCGAGGACGGCTGCAGCGAAGACGACTGGGCCGGCTGGAAGATGCTCAGCGAAAAACTCGGTGAGAAGGTGCAGCTGGTGGGTGACGACCTGTTCGTGACCAACGTTGAGCGACTCGGCCGCGGGATTGCCGAGAACATCGCCAACAGCATCCTGATCAAGGTCAACCAGATCGGCACGCTGACGGAGACCATGGCTGCGGTGCAGCTTGCCCACAGCAGCGGCTACACCTCGATTGCGAGCCACCGTAGTGGAGAGACGGAAGACGCCACGATCGCGGATCTCGCAGTCGGCCTCGGCACTGGCCAGATCAAGACGGGCAGTGCTTCTCGGAGCGACCGGGTCGCCAAGTACAACCAGCTGCTGCGGATTCAGGAATCGCTCGGCGATGCTGCTCGCTATGCCGGTCGTCAGGTTCGGGCTCGCTGGCCAGGCCTCTGCTAGAGCTGACGTCGGACCTCGCGTTGCAGCATCCAGCCGCAGGCGGAAGCCGCGGCGGTTGCTGCGACCGCGATGGGCCAGAGCGGGATAAGCCGACTCCGCGGAGCCTCCGCCATCTCGACGGCGTCCTCAGAGAGGCTGGTCGCTTCAAGTCCGGCAGCCCGCCGCGCGCGTTCCACAGCAAGCTGCCCACGCCCCAGGTAGCGGCCCTCGATCTGGCCCTGCCTCCGCTCATACTTCGGCGCGATCAGGGCAAGCGACACCAGGCTCATGACAGAGAACAGCAGTCCCCAAAACCAGGGGCTGTCGTTGAGTCGATAGTCGTGTGTGCGAGGCATGGAGAGGTCAGCCGATGATGGAGCGTCGTTGTTCGAGGTAGTCCCACACGACAAACCGGTCGAGTTCACGACCCGCCGCAAAAAACACCCGACCATGCGCCCTCTGCGCCAGCCGGTAGGCAAACTGAATATCCTCACTCGACTGCGACCAGCCTGAGAGCAGGAAGATATTGATCACGATGCCTTCACGACGGCAGGCCTCTGCCTCTCGCATCGTCGCCTCCTCGGTCCGCCGGTGTGGCGGGTAGAGCAGGTACAGCTCGCTCCCTTCGAAATGGGCCGTCGGCAGCCCATCGGTGATCAGGATCACCTGGCGATTGGGGGTGTCCTGTCGAGCGAGGTGGCGTCGGGAGAGCGAAAGGGCGTGTTGAATGTTGGTGAAGTGCGGCGGCACGTCCTGCTCGGAGATCCGCGGATCGGCCATATCCGCTCTCAGTCGCACCACAGGATCGAAGAGTGTCACCGGCTTGGGTAACAAGCCGATCAGTTCGCCAAACGCTTTTGGCCGAGCGAATGAAGCCATCTCGATGAACTGCAGAAAGTCACCAGGAAACTCACGCTGAACGAGTCCCTGCAGCGCTAGCGCCATCCGCTTCACGCCGACATACAGACCACCATGCCGCATCGATCCACTCATGTCGAGCACAACAGAGGTGGCCGCCTTCGGCGTGTTGCGAGTGTGGTGAACCTCGATATCGCGTTGTTCGAGTCGTAGTCGGTCTCCCGGCTGTCGTGTTGGTCCCGCCCGCAGCATCGCATTGACCAAAGACCCCGGGATATCCATGTGAGCCACCGAGTCGCCAAACTCGTACGGTCGCGTCGGGATCAGTTCAACAGCCCCTTCACCACTCACACGAACCTCGTGTCGCCCGGTGCGTGATGCAGACATGGCCGAAAAGATCTGCTCCAGCAGCTTGCCTTGAAAGACGCGAAGGGCTTTGGGGGTGAGCTGGTAGCCACGTCGACTCTTCTCAAGTCCTTGCTCGGCGGCCATCTGCTCAACGAGCTGCTGCACCTGCTGGCGAAGTCGCTGCAGGTCATCAAAGGCCGCGGTTGCACCATCCTCAGCAGCCATGCGACCGAGCGAGTCCAGATCGACGAGACCTACTTTTCCGTTCTTTGCCGCCTCCTCGAGCTGTCGGAGCAGTTCCTCGATCTGTTCGAGTTCCTGCTTGACCTCGATGGCCTTCTCCACCGAGAGCCGCTCGCGTCCGGAGAAACTCCAACGAGCTGCGAGTTCATCCACCTCGTAGACCGTCGACAGCCGTTCCAACAGCCGCACCAGCTGCACTGCAAACGGCGAGTGGTCGTCTTCCACGGCGTACCACAGCCGCTCAAGTCGCCGCAGCTGCTCCTCGTTCACCGCCTTCTCAAACGCTGAGGCATGCCGCTTGGGAGGCCGAGCATCTCGAGCCTGTCCATGAAACTGCTCTCGAGCGAGCCGCTGAACAGACTGCGTCTCGTAGTTCTGGAGAATCTTTCGACGACGCTCCTCGAGCATCTGCCGCAGGGCCGCGAGAGACGGCCCAACACCCCGAATCTGCTCCGGATCGAGAATGATCGCGTCGGCAAGCTGCTCGTCGGTCAGCTCGTCGAGATCACCAAACATCAAGGCATGTTCCATCACGGACGCAACCATGTTGGTGTCGGCCGGTCTCGGTGGCGGAATCCGCACCGGATCGTACTTCTGGTAGGCATGAACGATGCCGCCGAGCGTTTCACGAGTGGGCATAGGGCAGCGTCCGCGTCAGAGATCACCCGAGCGACCGATGTCGTAGATCGTGCGACCATGTCGCTCGATCCGTGAGATCCGTTCCGTGGCGTAGAGCCCGGCCAGCACAAACTCCACGCAGGAGGCATGCACCGCTGCGTCACTGGAGGCATTGACCTCAAACGCCCGTTCCCAGAGTTCGGGAACATCCTCCACGATCTGGCGGTAGGCCGCCGATGGCAGCATGTCGCTGACTTCCACTTTGCTGCCTTCGGCAAAGCCGCGGACGATCGCCTCGAGGCCATGACGATCCACGTACTCCTCGAAGACATCTCGCAGGGCCTCAGCCACAACCGCTTCGAGCACCTGCCGTTCGCTCATCTGGTGACTGCCCATCAGGTCGAGTTCCAGCTTGCCGAGACTCGATGTTGGCAGATGTCCCAGATCGCTGATCCTGGGAACGGCAGGTGTTTCACCATGACGCACACCACGATGCCGGGCGCTGGCAACCACTGTGCGGTAGTTGGCAATGGAAAACCGGGCGCTGACTCCCGACTGCTGATCGATGAACTTGCTCCTGCGGGCTGCAATCGTGATCTGCTCGAGGATCTCCTCCATAAACGGCGGCATCACCACAGGCCATTCACCAGCCAGATCGGCTGCCGCTTCCTGCCGCGTGACATCGATGCCATGCGAGCGGGCTTCGGGATAGTGGGTGTGAATCACTCCACCGATGCGATCCTTCAGCTGTGGGATCACCTTGCCTGAACGGTTGTAGGTCGAGGGATTCGCTGAGAACAGCAGCATCACATCGATATCAAACTTCACCGGGTAGCCACGGATCTGCACATCGCGTTCTTCGAGAATGTTGAACATGCCCACCTGCACGAGTTCATCGAGTTCAGGCAGTTCGTTCATGGCAAAAATCCCGCGATGCATGCGAGGAATCAGCCCGAGATGGAGAGCCTCTTCGCTCGCCATGCTGACGCCGCCCGCAAGCTTGGCAGGATCAATCTCCCCGATGATGTCCGCGAACTTGGTGCCAGGGGCGAGTCGCTCGGCATACCGATCCGTGCGATGCCACCAGCCGATGGGCACCTCGGCGGCCGGCCGCGATGAGACGAGGCGTCGTCCGGCGGCGGTGATCGGTTTCTCCGGGTCATCATGGAGCGGAATAGCAGGGTCATCGAGGTACGGAATCCACTCATCGAGAAACCTCGCCAGCAGCCGCATCAGCCGACTTTTTGCCTGCCCCTTTTCGCCAAGAAAGAGCAGGTCGTGCCCGGCCAGCAACGCGACGTTGATTTCGGGAATCACCGTGTCGTCGTAGCCCACGATGCCGGGGAAAAGCTCTTCCCCGCCCGCGAGCATCTTCAAGAAGTTGTCCCGCACCTCCTGCTTCACGCTCCGGCTCCGCCAGCCGTGGGCTCGCAGGTCGGCCAGCGTGGTCGGCAGGGCAGGGGAGGGACTGTTCATCGCAGGCGTTCCTTGGCAAGGCAGTTGTTTTCTGATTGTAGACCGCTGCGGTCGTCGTGGTGCAGCCGTGAACGGGGCTGGCAGCCCTCACGCGGCGAACGAGATTGCAAGGTTTCCTGCCGATGGCTTGCGAGCGAGCGAACGTATACTCAGGGATACCGGCCAGCACCGGCCGATCCAGGCCGTGTGGCATGCCCCGGAGTACCTCGCAAGAAAGGTCCTGTACTTCCACGATGAGTGACTTCATCAGCGGCCGGCGGATCACCGTGGTGACACACAACCGGCTTGAAGAGACGCTGGTCAATCAGTTCGCCCATCTCGGCGCGAAGGGCTACACGGCAATGGACTGCCGAGGCAAAGGCGAGCATGAGCTGCTACAGGATGTCTTCGCCGGGGCGACCCGAGTGAGGATTGAGGTGATTGTGCGGGCGGAGGTCGCCGACGCCATCATCGCTTACCTCGAAGAACCACAGTTTTCACATCAACCGGTCATGGTCACGGTGGAGACGCTTGAGGTGCCTGCGTCAATGGAGATCTAGGCTCCAGAACTGGCAGCAGTAGCAGCTCGGCGTGCTCGCGTCACGGTTGGACACTCATGACGCAACTGGAAAGCGGATCGTGATCGCCGTGCCTTTGCCCGGCGTGCTTTCCACTCGCACCCGACCGTGGTGTGCCTCGATGATCTCAAGGCAGGCAGCGAGGCCAAGCCCACTTCCCCCTTTGCCTGTCTCGTCGGGACCGTCTTTGGTTGAGAAGCTCGGCTCGAACATCCGCCGCATCACCTCAGGCTCCATGCCACAGCCTGTATCACGGACGGTGAGGTCGACGCCCCTTCCTGTTGGCGTTGAAGCTAAACGGATGATCAGACGGCCGCCGTTTTTCATCGCTTGGCGTGCGTTAACCATCAGGTTTAAGAGCACTTGCTGAATCTGTCCGGGATTCCCCTGAATCCGCGGCACCGTCGTGAACTCTCGCTCAACTTGAACGCGATACTTCATCATCTCGCGCTCTAGCAGTACCAGCGCGTCTTCGATCACCGCTTCGAGGGCGACCGGCTCCATTCGAGTGCTGCGGCTGCGAGCCATTCCGAGCACACTCGCCGTGATTTTGGCCGCCTTCGTACTTGCAGAAAGGATCCTGGTGAGAGCCTTGTCGCGGGTGGGCTCATCTTTGTAGCGGAGCCCCATTTTGGCGTAGTTGAGAATCGTGGTCAGGGCATTGTTGAACTCGTGGGTCGTCGTCCCCAGCAGATCGCCAAGTGAGGCTGATTTCTGCATTTCCAAGAGCTGCTGCCTGAGGTCGATCACCTCCTCGGCGAGCTGATCCCGCTCAGCTTCCAGCGACAGGCCCTCCGCTGACAGTTCGGTGCTGAAATGAGGAGACGGCGTTCCGGGTTGCCCTGGTTCGATTCCCCGTGTTCTCGCCTCCCGCATCACCATGGATCTTCCCAACGCACCCCTGGAGTCACACCGTCAGGGCCTGTTCGTCGCGGGGTCGTTCCGACGCCAGGCACCACCACGCCACCCCCTCGTAGGAGCGGCATCCCCGGAACCACACTGTGCGTAGTTCCTCACGCCTCGTTCCTATCGGCGCCAACTCAGCAGGGCCTCTAGAATGAGCTGGCAGCATCCTTCCAACACCTGAACCGTTCAACTTTCACGGCCCCGGATGGCCAAAACCGAGATCTGCTGGGAAATGAGCGATTTCGGGCAAGAAGTTCCGCTTCCAACGATTCCTGGGAACACGTACCGATGGGTCAACCTGCTGAGTCTGCACGGGCCATTCACCACAGCTCACCGGGAAGCCTCTGCGGCCTTCGTTCGTCGAAGACGAGCGGTCACCGCGGCTTCACACTGGTCGAACTTCTCGTCGTCATCGCGATCATCGGCGTCTTAATCGGGATGCTGCTGCCGGCGGTGCAGTCGGTCCGTGAATCAGCCCGCCGAATCCAGTGTAAGTCCAACCTCAAGCAGGTCGGGCTCGCGATGATGATGTTCCTTGACCGGAAAACGCAGGGCACGTTTCCGATTGCCGCTCGGCTTCCCAGTCAGGAACTCGACTTCTACGTGCCGGGATCGCGGCCCATCAAACCGAGCATTGCCACCGTGCTCGGACCCTATTCGGAGAACAACCGGGCCATCTTTCGGTGCCCCAGTGATTTTCTCTACTACCAGAGGCCGCCCGAGCTTCAGGATGCCTACCGAGCCAAACTCATGGCGGTTCCCGAAGCCGATCGACCGGCGGAGTATCTTGACCTCAGCTACGAGGGCACCAGTTACGAGTATCCAAATCGACGGCTGGAAGGCCGCACCCTGGAAGAAGCCCTCTCCTACCGCGGCACCCTGCGGGCAACCTCAAAACTCTGGGTTCTCTACGAGTTTGAAGGGTTCCATGGTGGCGGCGTCTCACTCTTCTCCAACAGCATGATTGAGTACAACGACCCTGATCCGGACCGTCCTGCACCGACGGCAGGCGCTCGCAATTTTCTGTATCTCGACGGTCATGTCGACAACCTCTAACCGCCTTCCCCTCATTCACTGTCTCTCCACGCCTGCCCCGGTCTGCCCGCTTTTCATCGCGGGCGACCAACCCCTGTCTCACTCCTGACGTCGCTCTGCGGCCGTCAGCCCACCTATTCGTCACCCCGCCCAGTTGAGTCCCACGTCATGAGCACTGCCGCAGCCCGTCGCCAAATTCTGTCGGAACTCTCTTCGAGCAAACGCGGTGGCCAGCGTCGCAGCGGCAAGACCATTGCCCTCTGGGTTGTCGGAGCGTTCCTGGGCATCGCCATCCTGGTGGCCGCCGGAGGCTGGTACTGGTGGCGGTCTGCGGTGAACGATCCCCGCGTCGTGTCCATCGTTCAGACGGGCGAGCAGATCCGCGAGCGTTTCTTTTCCACCGCCGGCCCCTCAGCCACAGCCCCCATGTCCGAGGCCGACGCGGCGGAAATGGTGACCGCCATGACCTCGCTTCGTGAACAGATGGAAACGCTGCCTGAATACCTGCGTCCGATCGCAGGCATGCAGGTTGGCCGCATGTTCATGACAGGCATGCAGCAACGGATTGACGACTACTTTGAAACACCACCGGCTCAACGCCGGGCGGTCCTCGACCGGCAGATTCAGCAGATGGAGGCGATGCGAGCAGCCTTCACACAAAACGGTGGCAATCCTCCCGGTCCTCCGCGGCCGAGCAGCGAAGGAGACCGCAACGAGTGGCGAAAGCGAATGATCGACCGCACAACTCCCGAGCAGCGGGCGAAGTTTACCGAGTACGGTAATGCAATCGATCAACGACGCCGGGAACTCGGCCTCGAGACCTCAGGCTGGGGCCGCTAGGTGCTAGAAAGGAAGCATCGAGATGTCTGAGATCCTCGGTTTGCTGGCAGAGGGAATGCAGCTTGCTTCTGACCTTGGCTACCAGGTTCGCGAAGAGCCACTCGGTGAACTGCCAGGTGGCGGCTGTGTTGTTGGCGGCAAACGGCAGATCCTGCTCAACGTTCAGCAGGGGCCCGCAGAGCGACTCGAACAGCTGCTGGACGTGCTCGCCACCGACCCAGAAGCGGCTGACGAACCGAAGAGCCGTGCCTTGGCCTCCCGCCTCCGTGAACGTCAGGCCTGAGGGCTTGCACGTGATGAATCGTTCGCCGACGCCGCTTCGGTCGGTGGCTCCACTCGGTAGAGCTGATGCTGATGGATGTACGCGAACACCGCAGGTGGCACGAGAAAGCGGATACTTCTCTCCGTCTGCATGCGTAAACGAATCTCTGTCGCACGGATATCGACCGCTGGCATGTGCACCCGGCCGGCGACAAGTCGCTCAACGGCTTCCAGGCCCAGCAGATCAACCAGTGGCTGGTCCTCACGGAGTGTCTCCGCATCATCGAGACCATCCCGCGTGACCGTGATGAGCTCGGCAAGTTCAGCGATGCGTGCAGGCTCCCGCCAGGTGGGCAGTCCACGGACCGCGTCGGGCCCCAGCAGCAGCACGAGTTGACCGTTCGCTGCATCGCTCGCAAGGCGTGCGAGCGTCTCCACGGTATAACTAACCCCGCCACGGTCGAGTTCCACAGGTGAGACGGTGAAGGCTGGGTGCCCACCCGTCGCCAGTTCCAGCATGGCAAGACGATCAGCAGCCCGAGCCAGCTGGCGGTTGCGTTTGTGGGGTGGCACTGCTGCCGGCACAAACAGCACACGGTCAAGATTCGCCTGTTCGCGTGCAGCCTCGGCAGCAATCAGGTGGCCGAGGTGGACGGGATCAAAGCTGCCTCCGAAGATGCCTGTTCGCATAAGAATGCCCTCTGCAGAATCGTCCTCTACCGAATCGTCCTGAGCCAGGCCCTTGCGTGCCCCCGAACCGTGCAGGGCGTCCGAGCACATGAGCCAGCATACGCCGCAGCAACAACTCTTCGAGAAGAGCCCCGTCTGGGAGGAAGACGATCAACACTCGGCCGTTGTTGCCAGCGTGGTACTCGCCGGCCGTGTCGACCGGCCGCTGGACTATGTCGTCCCTGAGAAGCTGGCGGGCCAGGTTGAGCCGGGGAAGCGGCTGCGTGTGCCGTTGGGACGCAGAAACCAGCCAACCGTTGGCTACTGCGTGGCAGTGGCCACTCGTGATCTTCCCGGCACAGGCCTGAAGAGCGTGCTGAGTGTTGAGGATGAGCGTCCACTCCTTTCGCCGACGATGCTCGAACTCACCTCCTGGATGAGCGAACGATGGATGTGCCGTCATGGCGAGGTGCTGGAGGCCGTGCTCCCTGCCGGCGTCCGTGAAGCGGCTGGACGACGACAGCAG
>Ga0182090_1155037_pt1 | contig 16066 bp, 14 predicted proteins | sample 041ome_24_FD_127767 | JGI IMG/M metagenome (GOLD analysis project Ga0182090, IMG submission 127767) | Metatranscriptome of coastal salt marsh microbial communities from the Groves Creek Marsh, Georgia, USA - 041408BS metaT (Metagenome... | ecosystem: Environmental > Aquatic > Marine > Intertidal... | reverse complement strand
CGACGACGCGCGCGAAGAAGACGACGACACGTTACAGCAACTCGTCGACATTCTTTGCGCTGCTCTTTATGTTCTTCTTCTTCTTCTTCTTCTTCTTCTTCTTCTTCTGTGTAAATGTGTTCTGTTTTCTTCTTCTGCGTGTTAAAAACAAGAGAGAAGAGATGATACGATAAAAAATGCGGAAACAGTCACGTGAGGAGTGTGTTTTCGAGCGTACGTGACGTGTGAAAAGAGGTATATCTGATATGGATTTTCTCTCAAGAAAGAGCTGGCGAGAACAGAAAGTGCTCACATTATTATTTTTTTCTCTTTCGAAACAACACCGCAACCCGTCACAGAACAGAAAAAAGAAACACCAACGAGAAAAAAAAAACGTTTGTCATTTTATATTTGCTGCGCGCGCTTGTGTTGCAAAGGAGAAGAGAGACGAGAGAGATGCCCGGAAATCCTCCTTTTCCTCTTACTCGTCTCCTTTTACCGTGCTGGCAAGATGTCATGCTTCATTTAGGCACGGATTCTTTGAGAGAGTGTCAGAGAGAAATTTTAAATCGAGCCGGGTTTCCAACGTGAGTGTGAGATTTATTTGTTTGTCTCTTCTTCCCCGTTTTTGGTTTTACGCGTCATCGTGTGCACGCGATGCGCTCTTTCTTCGCGCATTCTCTCTCTCTCTCTCTCTCTGAAAACCGAGACTAAGGACGCGTTATAATCGTTTGTTTGTTTGCAGGGACGAGCGAGGTTTTTTACTGCTCCCCGGGGAAGTGTCTTCATCGGGTGAAGAAGAAGAAGAAGAAGACAAAGAAGAGGTGGAGGAGAAGAGTTTGTTGTCTTCTTCCTCGGCGCCGATCGACTTGACGCGAGAAGAGGAAGAGAAAGAAGAAGAAGAAGAAGAAGAAGAACCGCAACCGCTGGCGTGGCGGTTATTGAAAAGAGCGGCGGAGAAGAGGTGCGAGGAAAAGCAATCACAAAGAGAAGAAGAAGACCAACAGACTTTGGAGGCGGAACCAACACCTTTGGAGGAGAGTTCTTTTCTGCGAAACGATTTCGACGACGAGGAAGACGACGACGACGCGCAAAGAGGGCGAGGAGGAGGAAAAGGAGGAGGATTAGGAGCGCCTCTCTCGTCGCCTCCGGATTACTCCACGAAAACCGACCAAGAGCTCGCGAAAGAGTTGGCGAAGTTTGGTATGAAACGACTCGGTTCACGAACGGCTATGATTGATTGTTTGATGAACATTTGGACGGAGAAGATGGTGGAGAGAGGCGACGGGGCGGCGTATTCGCAGCGGTTGGAGGAGGAGTTGTTGAGTTTAAGTCAACGGGATCAGAACGCGTGCAACAACAACAACGCAATGAACGCCGTCGGCGTCGGGATGGCGACAAAGAAACGGAAGAACGCAACGACGAGTACTTTAAGAGGAGGAGGAGAAAGAACACCGAGAACGGACGAAGAAGAAGAAGAAGAAAAAGAACAAGAAGATGAGACGGACGAGCGAGCGCTCGACGCCAAACTCACCGCCTTTCTCAGATCCTCTCGCGACGTGTACGCTTCCATCTTGCGCATGGAACCGCTCGACTTGGACGAGGTCAAGACCCTTTGCCAGAACGGTTTGCGGATGAAATGCATATCGAAGGTGAAATTGGCGAAGTATTTCGAGAGTAAAGGCGTGGCTGTTCGACACAAGAGTAACCACGCGGCGAAACTCAGGAAGAGGAAGAAGAAGAATACTTTGAGTAGTACTATTAGTCCTATTAGAGAGGAGCTTCATTAAGGGGCGGCATTTAAAATAGCACGATAGAAATATTTAATAGCAATACAACCATAGCAGCAGAGAGAGAGAGTTAGTAATAAGAGATACTCATGTCGTCGTCGTTTCGATCAACGGCTTCTTCTTCTTCTTCTTCTTTTTGTTCTTCTTCTTCTTCTTCCGATTATTCGAGGACGAAGTTGTTAAAGAAGAATCGTCATCCGAAGAAACAAAGACGAAGAAACGATGACGTTCGAGCCTCCTCTTCCTCCTCCGCTTTTGACGAACAACTCAAGTTGGAGTGGTTCAATTTCGGTCCTCGAGGGACGATGTTGCCACAAACCTTTCAACAACAACAAAAGAGTGGTGGTTTTCTCTCGACTTCAGGGCCGTTGCACGTGTCCACGCCTTTGATTTATTCGCAACCGCTCTCGGAAAGAAACGAACGGAAAACGTACATCAAGATGGACAACTGTCAACCGTCCGGGTCGTTTAAACTGAGAGGGTTAGGGTACGCGTGTCAGAAGGCATTACTATTGGATGGAAAGAAGACGTTCGTTTCGAGCAGCGGCGGGAACGCGGGTTTGGCGGTGGCGTATAGCGGATCCAAATTGGGCGCGAAGACGACCGTGGTGGTTCCGGAGACGACGCCTGAGTTTATTCGAGACCGGTTGGAATCGTACGAAGCGAAAGTGATCGTGCACGGGAAACAATGGTCGGAAGCGAACGAGCTCGCGGAAAAGATTGCCGCGGAGGAAGACGCGTTTTTCGCGCACCCGTTTGAAGGCGAAGACACGTGGACCGGACACGCGACGCTGGTGCACGAGATGTGCGCGCAGTTACGAGACGCCGGCGAAACCGTCCCGCCGAGTTTTATATGCACCTGCGTCGGTGGCGGCGGTTTACTTCTAGGCATCGCGCAAGGTTTACGCGAAGTCGGTTGGGCGAAAACCGACGTCGTCGTCAGCGAAACCGTCGGATGCGACTCGTTGTACCAATCCGTCCAAAAAAACGAGCTTGTCACTTTGCCGGCGATCACCTCCGTCGCCAAATCCCTCGGCGCCGCCCAAGTCTCTCCATCCGCGTTCGATTTAACCAAACAATGGAAACGCGAAGGCAAGTCCCCCCGAATTCACTCCACCACCGTCACCGACGACCAAGCGATCGACGCGTGTAAAAACTTCGCCAACCACCACCGAGCGCTCGTCGAACCGGCGTGCGGCGCGTGTTTAGCGCTCTCGTACGAAGGGAAAATTCGCGAGATGCACAACGATATGAACACGAACGGGTGCGTCGTCGTCGAAGTCTGCGGTGGTGCCATCACCGATTTGAGCAGTTTTATGTAAAAGAGTAGCAAATCATCATCTGAACAGTACTACTTCCTCGAGCGAGAAAGAGTTTTTGTTGCTCTTTGTTGCGTGTGTGTTTACTAAAAATCTCAGAATTCCTTCTTTCCTTCTTTTACTCAAAATCTGCTCTTTTTCTCTTCACACAAAACGACAAACGTGAAAAACGCGCTTAAAAACGCGCTCAAACACCACGCGCGTCGTAAACGAATCGACTCTTTTCGCGCATCACTCGGCGTCGCGCAGTCTCTTTTCGAAAACTACTCTTTCTTTTTACTTTCTTTCTTTCCGTAAAGTCATCGATCAAATCAAAACACGTTTGAATAACGAGAGAAAAGATGGTCGAAGAACCGACGGACGATCGCGAAAACGCGGAAGCGGACGAAGACGGCGCCTCCGCGCCAGTTCCAGAGAAGGTGCGCTTCTTTTATGCTCTCAAAGTTTTGTTTCGTTTCTCTCTCTCTCTGATTCTCTTTCTTTCGCGAAAGGCGGCGATGTTTCGATGAAAGCGCACCGCACTTTAGCGCGTCGACGGAATCTGATCTTAAACTTCTCTCTTAAACGTAAAACAGACACAAGTCGGCGGCTCACCGGTATACATCGTGGAAAGGAAACTCGGGAAAGGCGGTTTCGGCCAAGTGTACGTTGGGAGAAGAGCGACGACGTCGACGGCGAAAGGCGCGAACGAACACATCGGTCCTGGAGCGAACGAAATCGCCTTGAAATTCGAGCACCGATCGAGCAAAGGGTGCAACTACGGACCGCCGTACGAGTGGTCGGTGTATAATTCTTTAGGCGGAATTTTAGGCGTTCCGAAAGTACATTTTAAAGGGAGGCAAGGGGAATGGTACGTGATGGTTATGGATTTACTTGGGCCTTCGTTGTGGGATAAATGGAACACGTGCGGACAATCGATGTCGCAAGAGATGGTTTCATGCATCGCGGTGGAAGCGCTGGCAATTTTGGAGAATTTTCACAGACAAGGGTTCGTGCACGGGGATATTAAGCCGGAGAACTTTTTACTCGGACCACCGGGGACGCCGACGGAGAAGAAGCTGTATTTGGTTGATTTAGGTTTAGCGACGAGATGGAGAGATCCGGTGTGCGCGGCGCACGTCGATTACGACCAAAGGCCGGACGTGTTTCGAGGGACGGTGAGATACGCGAGCGTGCACGCGCATTTGGGGAGAACGGCGTCGAGAAGAGACGATTTGGAGAGTTTGGCGTACACTTTGCTGTTTTTGTTGAAAGGGAGATTGCCGTGGCAAGGCTATCAAGGCGATAACAAAGGCTTTTTGGTGTGTAAGAAGAAGATGGCGACGTGCGCGGAGAGTTTGTGTCGGTATTCGCCGCCGGCGTACAGACAGTTCATGGAGGCGGTGATTAACTTGAAATTTGACGAGGAACCGAAATACGCGGCGATGGCGGCGTTGTTCGAACCGTTGTGTGGTCCACCAGGGAGACGACCGATTAGCACGGACGGCGCGAAGAAAGTTGGAATGAAACGAAAAGCGACGGATATGGGCAACTTGGAAGAAGACGATAAAGGAGCGGCGAAGAAGAAGGTTAGAATTGGAATTCCGGCGCAACAGTGGATCACCATTTACAACGCGCACAAACCGATGAAACAAAGATATCACTACAACGTGGCCAACTCGAGAGTGGAGCAACACATTGAAAAAGGCAACGACGACGGTTTATTCGTCAGTTCGGTGTCTTGCGCGCAAGAGTTGTGGGCGTTAATCATGGACGCCGGGACCGGGTATTCCGCGCAAATGTGGAATTTGAGCACGCAGTTCTTACCGAAAGAATGGATTTTGGAGCAATGGGACGATGGCTATTACATCACCTCTTTGGCTGGATCGACGACCGGGTCCGCTTTGGTCATCATGTCCAAGGGCACGCCGTACACGCAACAATCATACAAAGTTTCCGACTCGTTCCCGTTTAAATGGATAAACAAAAAATGGAAGGAAGGGTTTTACGTGACTTCCATGGCCACATGTGCTACGAGATGGGCTATTTGCATGTCCAGAAATGCCGGTTTAGTAGATCAGTGTGCGGAGTTGGATTACATGTACCCGTCCGAAGGCATCCACCGCAGATGGGATTGCGGTTTCAGAATCACGTGTTGCGCGGCCACTCCGGACCAAGCCGCGTTCGTTTTGTCCATCCCTCGTCGACGACCAGGAGACGAGACGCAAGAGACGCTGAGAACGTCCGCGTTTCCACGAACGCACGTCAAGGAAAAGTGGGCGAAAAATCTCTACATCTCCGCGGTCGCGTTTGGTCGCACCGTCAGTTAAAAAAAGGAGGAAAAATATCACGCACGAATACGCGTCAGAAAAGAGATACACACAGGTTGATATTGTATATATATATACACACACACACACACACAAAGAGAAAGAGAAAGAGAAAGAGAGTAGTTTTGTTGAGGGATTCTTACATTCACATCCCGTTGTATTACCATATCGGAAAACGTACAAAAGAGACACGTTATTTTTACAAAACGCGCAACAGCTTTCGCTTTCCTTTTCATACGTTCATACAAAACAGCCAACAAAAAAGATCTCTTTTCTCCTCTTTCGTGCTGCCTGAAAGAGATTACGAAAGAATTCGTCCCCTCTGACTGTACTTTTCCTCTCCCTCTTTTTGTGTTGTTTTTTCCTTACGTGTCACTTCCCCCAAGAAAAAACACTTCACACCTTTTAACGCGCGGGGTAAAAACATACTCTGTCTCTCTCTGTCATGCGTTCTTCTCACTCCATGGCGACGCATTCGTCGACATCTTGCTTCCTCGGAAGTGCGACGAAAAGACACGCGCATAAAAACGCACCGCGCCACACCCATCGTTCCTCCTCCGATGTAATTTCCGTTAGTGCAATTGGACCTTTCCGAGAACAATCATCGTCCGCGCGAGACAGAAGAAACTCCGTCTCGGCGGCATCCTTCAGCGGCCGAACGACAAGTTCATCGTCGTTAATGAGAAGAAGACAAACGGAAAGAACGAGCAGAATCGAGAGTAAAAACAACGACGAGGAAAAAGACGAGAGGACGAGAGATGATGAGAGCAAAACCTCAAAGGAAAAAGAGGTTGAAAAGTCCTTCGACAAAGCCTTGTCGAAGAAACTGACGACGATGGCGATCCCGTCGAAAGAGCGCAAACAGAATATTTTGTTGCGCACGCTCACGGCGGTGGCGATTACGTGCGCGGCGATTCTACCGCAGATTTCGGAACGGCCGCCGACGCCGGCGATGTCGATCGGGACGGCGCGGACGAGCACGCTGGTCGTCGGCGCGACGAAGAGCGTTCTGGACGACGCCGGTTTGAAGAAGGAGAAGGACAGGAAAAGGTCGAGTTGGTACGCCGGGACGATTAATCTGTGAGGAGAAGAGAGCGATGGAGAGAGGATATATACTTTGTTGTGATGTACATTTTTTTAATAATACGTGGCAACTTTTCTAAAGTGCGACGCCGTTTTCGCGTCTTTGTTGAACACGCCGCCGTCGATGGCTTCGCTATAAATCACCCAGTGATCGTTCGCGTCCATTCTGGAAACGACTTTACACTCCACGTAACTCACGGCGTCGGCTAAAATCGGCGATCCGCACGGTGCCGGTTTCCAATTCACGCCTTCGAATCGATCCGCGCCGGGAGGGAAACGTTTCAAGAAGTGTTTCATCGGCGCTTCGAAACCGTCTTCGCCTAAGCAGTTCAAAACAAAACTATCGCCGACTTGCATCAAGGATTCAATCGCACGATCTTTCGCGACGGCAATGGTAAATCCTAAGGGTTCGAACGACGCTTGCGCGATCCAAGAGGCGACCATGGCAGATTTCGCGGTCCCTTGCACCGCGGTGACAATGTACAATCCGCCGGAGACTCTCCCCAACGCTCTCGCGACGTCCGCGGACATGCTCGATTTCATCTCCTTCAACTTTTCTTTTTGCGTCAACAACTGACCCAAATCCGTCCCAGCTTCCTCGTACAACTGGTACGTCCCTTCTGTCGGCGACGACTGGCACTTCAACGGCGACTGCGATTCTTGCAAACCAATCTCGGCGAATTTACGCATCAACGGGTCCACCGGTTCGTCGTCGCCGCCGTAACTCTCGCACACCAAAATCTTTTGCTTCCCTGGCTTCACCGCGCCTATTAAAACGCCTACGTTATCTTGTATCTCCTCCTTCGCGTTCGGCGGCGCTAACAAAACGATACCGCTCGCACGACCAACCTCCTCGACGATTTGCTGCGCGTCGCAGGTGGACAAATCCAACATCGCCACTTCGCAATCGGTTTTCACCACACCTCTGGCGATTGATTGCGACAATCGATCGCTAAACCCGTAATCCGCGGTATAAAAAACAACCACGGACGATTTCGCTTTCTCCAAAGCTTTCTCGGACCACTTTTTATAGTCCCCGATGAGTTCTTCTGAGTTGCGTTGTAAAATTGGCCCGTGTCCGGTGCACACCGTGGACAACTTCACTCCGTCAGCCTCGCACTTCCTCAAAGCCGTCAACACCGATCGCGCGTTTGGTTTCATCAAACACTCGTAGTAAAAACTAAAATGCGGCATGAGTTTCGGTAACTCTTCGTCGAAGACGTCCTTTGTGCAGTAATGCGCGCCAAACGCGTCGCACGTGTACACGAACTCGCTCTCCGTGTCGTAACTGAACATGGTATCCGGCCAGTGAAGATTCGGCGCCGGAACAAATTTCAACTGCCTCCCGTCGCCTAATTCGAGCACGTCTCCACCTTTCACCACTAACTTGTTGAACTCCTTTTGCACCAAGTTATCCAAAAACGCCAAACACACTTTCGTCCCGACCACGGTCGCGTTCGGCGCTCGTTCCAACACTTTGCCGATCAATCCGGAATGGTCCGGTTCCGTGTGCGAACACACGACGTAATCGATCGAACTCAAATCGTCGTTTCCAACCACCGAAGCTAAGGAATCCATGTATAACTGTTCGAATTTCTCGTGACTCGCATCGATTAAAACTGTTTTTTCTGTGCCTTTGATTACGTACGAGTTATACGTGGTGCCTTTCTCTAAGCCGAATTCGATATCGAATCTGTCCCGGTCCCAGTCTAAGGAGCGGATAACCGTCGTGTCGTGGGTGAGCTTTAAGATTTGCGTTTGGAGCGTATAGTTTTCGTTATTCGCTGGGTTTATCCACACGGACTCGCTCGAGAGCGCGCCGAAGTCAAGCTCGACATCCCCGCTCGGTTCCGCGACTGCGCCGTTGTTGTTCTTCCTCGTCGTCGTCTTCGAGAAGATACGCCCCCGGGGAAAACGACGTGTCACGGACCATGTGATGTTCCCATTGTCGTTCAAAGAAGAAGAAGAAGACAAAGAACGAACTTTCCTCCCTCTCGAAGTCGACGACGTGAACGCAGCGACAGAAGCGCAAAATCCGTGAACTGCGTGGGTTGCCATTCTTCTTTCGCGAGAGTGTGTGCTGTGTGTGCGTGTGAATAAATGCGCGTTCTTCTTTATAACGTCACATCGCGGGGAAAAATCACCTCTTTTGCTGGTAAAGATATGCCCGTTTCTTTTGCCTTTCCTTTCGGTGGCGCTGAGAAGAAGAATAGCAAAGACGAAGAATCGAACGAATCCAGACGAACTGTTGGGAGTACTACTTCTGCGACCGAAAATCATCGAGGAGAACAACAACAAGAAACGGTTGGACTCGCGTTCGGGAAAATCTGGGAGTGTTACTGTGCGTTTCGTTCTCCGCTCTTTTTTCTCTCTCTGCTTTGAGTGCACGACTGACCGATGTTTTCTCTCTCTCTCTCTCTCTATCGCGACGAAAAACATCACAGCGCCGAGATTCCAACTGACTCGATACTACCGATACGGCGAGATGGACAACTGCGAAGAGTTTTGGGAGGACTTTTATAAATCGATTGAAAATCACACCGGGAAACCACTCCCGACAAGAAGGAGCAAAAGTGGTTCGAAAAGCGAGAACGACATCGAAGACATCGAGACGAAGAAGAAGAAGAAAGGACAATTTTTATCCTCGCTGAAAACCAAATGCGAACACTTCTTGACGAAAACGAAAGAAAACGAAGAAGAAAACACGAGAGAGGAGGCAAGAGAGGCGCGCGCGTTCGCGCGGGCGTGGCAAATCATGGATCCGAACGAGGCGGAAGTTTCGTGGAGGAAGAGGTACCGGGACCTCCTGGAAAAGCCCGAGGAGAAAGAGAGTGGTGGTGTCAGCGTTCACAACAATAACGAGGATAAGGATGAGGAAAGTCCTCGGTAATTCTTCATTTTTCGCGGAGTGTGGTCGTAGTTCTCGGGGTAGATAGACTCGTAGCGTGTAGCGTTGTGTTATAGTAGTAGGAGTGATTTCATTGCTTCATTTTTCCACATAATCACATGCGCTTAGTTTCGCTCTCCTCGCGTCGTTTTAGCGTCGCTTTCTTTCTCTCTACTCACTGTGGTTTTCGTTCTTTATCTCGTTCTTCTTCTTTGACGAGAGGGAGAAAAGCTTTCACGAGAAGCATCAGCGGCGAAACGGCGTCTTGTTCGTCCAATACAATGGATGATGTTGGGGAAAGGTTGAGGAAAGAAAATATCCGGGTGATTTTAGGGAGCAAATCGGCGACGAGAAAACAAATCTTGAAGGAGATGAAGATTGAATACGCGACGATATCGGCGGATATAGACGAAAAAGCGATTCGATTCGAGGATCCTTCGCGGTTGGTGGAAGCGTTGGCGAGAGCAAAAGCCGAGGCGATTTTGGAACGAATCCGGAAGGCTGAGGAAGAGGAAGGAGCGAAAGAGAAGAGAAGGACGCTGTTAATCACGTGCGATCAAGTGGTGGTTTTTGACGGTAAAATACGCGAGAAACCAGAGACAGAGGAAGAAGCGAGGATCTTTATGCGGTCGTATAAGGAGAATAATCCGTGCTCGACGGTTGGTTCGATCAGAGTGACGGACGTGGCGACGGGCGCGTCGGCGAGTTCCGTGGACGTGTGCACGATTCATTTTAAGGAGATCTCGGAGGAGGCGATGGATTTTTTGATCAATGAAGGCGAGGTCATGTGGTGTGCGGGAGGTCTGATGGTAGAACACGAGAAAGTGAGGCCGTTCGTGACGAAGATTGATGGGAGCGAAGATGGAGTCATGGGGATGGATAAAGAAGTCTGCGCTCGGCTACTGCGAGAGGTTTTCTGATTTTGATGTCAATGTATATTTAATACGCGAATTCTTTTGATAATGCTGCGTCGTAAATTTACAATCGATGAAGTGTTTGTTCAACACTTTGTCACTATCGCTCCTAAAAATGATGTTGCTGCTGCCAACGCGCTGCATTGACATGCGCGTTCTATTCTGTTTTTTTTTGTACCGCGAGTGTAAAACACCCCTAAAATTTAATTTTCTTCTTCGTTGTCGTCGTCGAAATCATCCATCTCGCTTCTTAAGCCTTCCACGTTCCGCATTAGCGCGTATTGCGCGTCCTCTTCGTTCTTTATAGATAAGAAGTGCTTGGCAAAATCAAGTTCAGAAACGTTGTTGTATTTTGCCATCGCGCGTAAAGCGATGTCTTGTACCGCGTGTTCGTGCGGATCGAGCGCGTTCTTCTTTCGGTTTCTGATGGAGAATCCTCCTCGTTGGCCGCCTTCCTTATTTGCCGCTTCCGCCTCTTTCCTCTTCTTAGCGAGGCGGCTTAATAGCTTTTCGTTCTTCGAAGCTCTCTCGGCGTCCTCAATGCGCTTCTTCTCTTTTTCACTCACGCCGAAGATCTTGTTATGGTCCATGGTGTGCAACGCTTGGAGGTTCTTCTCGTTGTTGTCGTTCTCCTCCTCCTCCTCGTTGAGCAAGCCTTCGAAGATGTTCTCGCCTCGCTTCGCTGCCGCTTCCCGTTCCTCTTCTAAAGCGTTACCGATATCACGAGCTTGGTCTTGATCTAAACCTTTCGCAACTCTAAAGTTAAATCCGTCTTCGCCTTGGTGCCCTTCCTCTTTGATGATGTCCTCTTCTTCGTCTTTCCGTTTCTCTTCTTCTACTTTTTCGCGAACCTCAACCTTTCCCGCCATGTTCAGTCTGAGCAAGTTCACGATGCCCCACAACTCGCCTTTCTTCGTTTTGTCACCTTGGATGCCTTCGAAGATTCGTCGTTCCATCTTGCCATCCGTCATGGTCGATCCCATTTGCAGTTTATAAATCTGACGAGAATACACGAGCTCTTCTAGAGTACCGGCGGAAATTAATCTGTACACTTCCACGTTGCGCTTGTTGCCCAACCTGTACACGCGATCTTGCGACTGCAAATCTTTCGCAGGATTCCAAGCCGGATCAAAAATGATCACTTTATTCGCCGAGGCGACGTTAAGGCCGACACCGCCGGCTTCGGAGGACATGAGAAACAAGAAACAACTGCCCCGTTTGTTAAAATCGTCGACAATTTTTTGACGCTCTTTCACCGGCGTGCCGCCATCTAATCGTACGTGTACATATCCCTTGCGCTTGACGAATTCATTCATCACGTTTAGCAACCGAACGGAATACGAAAACAAAACAACTTTATCGTTTCTCTTGTAAAACCGCTCGAGTAAAATACTGAGCGTTTTCATTTTACCGCAATGGTCAAAGTTTGAAGCGGCAAGAAAGTTTTGTTGCGGTCGCAATCCCCCGAGCGCATCGAGCTCGTCGCCGAGAGCAACTTTAGCCACCGCTTGCGCGCGTTTGAACTTTGCCACATCTTCTTCTTTCGGGTTTGGGGGTAAATCAAACGGTTTTAAAAGCTCGAGATGGTTCGAGACGTTGCGACAGGCAAAAACGCACGCGAATCCGACGCACATCGGACATGTCCGTCCGTGTCTATTGTGCGGTCCGTAAGCACACCACATCTCGTCCCCATCATCGTCGTTCAAGCCATTAGCAGGATAACAACACTTGTTCCTTTTCTCACCACTTCCACAATCGCATGGACTATCTTTATTCAATATCAACTGTACACTCGTCGATTCGCGGATGCGTTCGTACGCTCTTCTTTGTGCTGGAGCCAAATCACAAAATACGACTTTCTCTGTCTTTTTCTTCATCGTCCCCGCTTTCAAGACGCGCTTCTTCTCTCTCTTCAGCATATAAATGCTCAGTAACCCATTCAACTGCATCGCGCGTTTTCTGCCGAGTCCAATTTCGTATGCACTCGCTGATGCGCTTCGCGCTTTGTGCATCGGTCTCTCGTAATACGATTTGAAATGAGATAACGAACCAATACAGTTCGAATTCAATGCATCAAATATCGTGTGCAATTCCTCGGCTTTATTTTGATAAGGCGTCCCAGTTAAGCCAAATTTTTGACATTTCATTTGGCGCATTGCTTTAGACGATTGCGTCTTCGGGTTCTTCATCGAATTGTGCATTTCATCGATGACGCAAAAATCCCAGTTGGTGTTCGTCCAAATGTTAAAATCTGGATTTGATTGGATATCTCTGGAGATGATGTTTACCGTCGTGATCACCACGTCCACACCGCGATGGTTCTCAATGTCGTCGTACACCACCTCTCTGTTATTCCCGTGCGCAACTGCTACATTGACGTCCCATATTTCGTCGTCACCGATAGCCTCGCCCCACTTTTCAAACTCGTTCTTCCAGTTATCAATCAACGTCGCCGGAACGATGATTAAAATCGGTCTTCGATTGTTCGAGTTGACGCCTCTCCTCTTTGCCTCTTCTTCGGAGAGTACTTCACGCTTACCCCATTTGTCATACCTCGTTTCCTCCATATCTATCACTTCTTCTTCTTCTTCTTCTTCTCCTCCTTCTTCTGCGCGTTCCTCTTCGTCGTCGTCTTCTTTGTCATTCGCGCTCTTTTTCAAATCCTCCTCCTCCTCCTCGCCTGAATCGTCTTGCCAAATGCTCTTCTTCGTCGTTCTCATCAACACTCCACCTTTCACCATCCTCCTCCCATTGCCTTCACCGCCAAACCCACCCCTTGGTATCTTCGCCGTCAAGCACGCCGTCGCGAACGCCACGACCTGCACGGTCTTCCCCAAACCCATCTCGTCCGCTAACAAACCGCCAAGATTTCGCGAGTATAACCCGTGCAAAAACCGCACGCCATCTCTCTGGTACTCTTGCAAACGCTCGGCTAATTTTATCGGCACTTCCAATTCTCTCTGGTCCCATTTGCTCACGTCTCGCGCGTCCTTCGAAACTTTTTGTTTCATCCCTTCCGTCCAACCGTCGCTCGGCGCGACTTTCAAAATCAACCGTCCGGAGCTGTTCTTTCCATCGACATCGAAAATTTGCCGAAAATCCTCCTCCTCTTTCTTCTTCTTTTCTTCTTCTTCGTCTTCTTCTTCGTCTTCTTCCTCGTCGCCTTTTTTTAGCGTCTCGCCGAAAACGTTCAGCAATCTTTCCACGTCGTCGTCTTCCTCGTTGTCGTCGTCTTTCGTCTTTAAAAACTCGCCGCTGTCGAACAAATTGTCAATCTTTTCTTCTCGTTCGTTTTCTTTCATTTGCTCCAGTAACGAGACGGTTTTGGTCCGAGTGAACTGCGTGCCGGCGATGAAACTGTTACTGTTGGTAAAATCGTGGTTGTCTTGAGACGTTTCGCTGGTCATTGTTGCATGTAATGTTTCTTTTGTTGTTCTTTTTGTTGTTTTTGTTGTTGTTGTTCCTTCTTTGCGCGCGGAAAGAGTGTGGTGAAGAAGAAGAAATCTTTCGCAGTAGATCCTGCTTTTTTCGGGGGTGCTTACATTTCATTTTATATAACGTATAACATGTATCAAACAACTTGGCACCTCTCTACGTCTCTCTGTCTCTCTCTTTCTCTCCGTCTATCTCTTCATCCCCGGTTCGTTATTATTGTTACTTCTTCGCATGCAATTATCTACTATAAAATACTCTACTAATACAACTCGTCGTAAAATTTTTATTCCCGCCTGTTCCGAGAACTGGCGCCTCGATCTCTTGAGGAAGATTTCGCCTTGGCGTCCTCTTTCGCCGTCAAATCTTTATCACCCGATCTGGTTTTATCAGCTCGCGACCCCGTGTTGACAGCCTTAGAATCCGATCGCCAGTTTGGATCTTTGGATTTATCTACTCCAGCTCCGCCGCTCGATCTCCCCACCGCGTCTCTTTGCGTCGTTTGACCACCCCCGGTTTCGTTGTTCGTCGTCGTGTTGTTCGCGTTGTTGCTAATACCTCTCGATAACTGTTGCGTTTGCTGATACTTTAATATCGTCCAATCGAACACGTAATCGTACTGATACCCTTCTCGAATAAACAAATCTCGGAATAATTTGCGTAAAAACGAGTAATCCGGCTTATCTTCAAATCGCAGCGATCGAACGACTTGGAAGTACGACACAAACTCCGGAGGGAAACCTTTACATAAAATCTCAATCGGCGTCGTCATCTTCTTATCGCTAATCTTTTCGTACTTCATTTTCTTCGTATGCGCTTTCAAACCTTGCCACGGCAACGATCCTCGCAAAAAATACATCAAAACATACCCGAGCGATTCTAAATCGTCCCTTCGACTTTGCTCTACGCCGACGTGCGTGTTGATCGAGGCGTACCTCGCGGTGCCGGTTAAGTTTTTATTCTCGCGGTACGGTATGTGCATGTGCGTTTTTGGATCGCGGTACTTTTTCGCCAAACCGAAATCGATTATGTTCACCTGATTCGCGCGTTTCCCTAACCCCATCAAAAAGTTATCCGGTTTAATATCTCGATGAATAAACGACTTCGAGTGCACGTATTCGATTCTCGAAACCAGTTGGTCCGCCAACATTAAAACCGTCTTCAGCGATAACTTCCGGTTACAAAAATTAAACAAATCCTCTAACGATGGACCTAACAGATCCATGACCATGATGTTATATTCACCTTCCACGCCGTACCATCGCACGTTCGGGATGCCGGTGCCGCCTTGCAAGATTTTGTAGAGTTTCGATTCGTAGAGTAAAAGTTGCGGATGTCTGCTTTTGCACGATTCCTGTTTTTGTGTTTTGCACGCGCGCGCACGATGTGATAATAAACACGGAAGAGATATTACGTCAGAGAACAAAAGAATCCATCGTTCGTTCGATCCTCTCGTCCCCGATCGAACAAAAACAACGAAAGATGACCAGATAAGAACGTTTCCGCGACGAGAGAAGAGGTTGTGTTTCCTTCTCCGCAAAAATGTGATTTCGTGGCCCGAAACGACGGAACGCGAGCGCGAGAGAGAAAACGAGCAAATTGAACGCGAAATCCGTACCAGCTTAATTCCAACTTCCTCGTCCGTTTGTATGTGCGTTCCTGTGCGAAAGAAAGAGTCGTCAGTATATTATTCATCGTATTTTGGATCGGTCGAGGGCGAAATCAATTCGCATCATCCGTCGTCGCACGCGTAGGTAAAGGTTGACGATGCGTTTCTTTTCGTTACGCGAACAGACTCTCGTGCGGTGTAGACAAAAACCAACAAAACACACAAGCTTTGGCTTGGGAAAAAAAAAAAAATCTCTTTCTCTTTCTCTTCTCACCTAAATATATATCCCCGAAAGACCCGCTTCCTATCTTTCGCCCGACGCGGTACTTGTTCCCGATGCGCAGCTCGATGCCGCTGGAAGTCATTTTACTCCTTTATTTTTTTTGTGTGCGCTTTTGTTGCGTGAAAGCGCGTGTGGAAAGTGATGAAGAGAGAGAGAGAGAGAGAACGGATCAAGAAGGCGTCGAATTTTTTCTTCTTTCTTTTGTAATTTAGGGTGTAGGGTTTAGCCCTTTGGTCTCCGGAAGAACGCGTCACGAACCGCACAAGATGGGATTCGAGAACGTGGTTGGCGGCAAGCTGAAACTGAAAGGCGCCGCGATAGAGAAAAGGGAGAAGAAGAAGAAGAAAAAGAAGAAAAAGAAGAACAAGGATGACGACGAGACGAGGAAGCGAAAATACGTCGAGTTGAACGAAGACGACGATTCAGACGACGACGAGCATTTTCAGAAGCGGACAAGCAGT
>Ga0182090_1607805_pt1 | contig 16132 bp, 14 predicted proteins | sample 041ome_24_FD_127767 | JGI IMG/M metagenome (GOLD analysis project Ga0182090, IMG submission 127767) | Metatranscriptome of coastal salt marsh microbial communities from the Groves Creek Marsh, Georgia, USA - 041408BS metaT (Metagenome... | ecosystem: Environmental > Aquatic > Marine > Intertidal... | reverse complement strand
GTGAGCGGGATGCCTGCATAGGCCCCGGCGGCCAGTACCGCGGTGACCCCGGGCACGACCTCGAAACGGATGCCGGCGGCGGCCAGGGTGCGGGCCTCCTCCCCGCCCCGGCCGAACACATAGGGATCGCCGCCTTTCAGGCGAACGACGCATTTGCCACCCGCCGCCCGGTCGACGAGCAGTTTTTCAATGTCGGCCTGCGGGACCGCATGAAACCCGGCTTTTTTGCCCACATAGATCACCTCGCAATCAGCCCGGCACCAATCGACCAGGTCGGGATGCACCAGGTAGTCGTAAACCAACACATCGGCACCGCCGATCAGCTCGCGCGCCCGCAACGTGACCAGCCCAAGGTCTCCCGGACCCGCGCCCACGAGGTATACCATGCCGTTTTCAGCCATCGCTCACGCCTCTCAGATTACGCCGGTCACGCCAAGCCTGAGCAAATAGTGGCGCCGGTTTCTGCCATCCTGCATTGCATTTTGCGCTATCTGACAAGGAAAGGGTTCGTTCGATAAAACACATGTCATTGTAAGTAAGCATTTAGTGTGATTATAGGACGTCGAATCTATAGTTCTAAGGGCTTGTATCGCCTAAATAAAAACCCCTAAATGCAACCGTGCATTCGTGCCCTACAACCCCTGGCCGTAATTCGACTGACCTTGGCGTGCACCTTGTGCGGGGTCGGGGTTAGCGGTTTGCATGCCCAGCTTGTGCCGGGAGATGTCGACGTGTGGTGGGACGGCGGTGGCAACGACAACAACTGGGACACCAATGCCAATTGGAATCCCACCGGAGACCCCGGCACCGCGGAAATCGCCGGTTTTGATGGAGATAACGCCGACAGCGAGTACTCGATTTCGCTCAATGGCGCAAACCGCACCGTTTCCGGGCTCTACTTCGCCGATTCGACCAGTGACCAGGCCTTCACCTTCACGGAAACGGCCAATGAACAGCTCCGGTTGGGAGCTGATGGCATCACCAATGCCGATCAAGTCACCCAGGTCTTCGACAGCCGGGTGCGCCTGCAGAGCAACCAAACCTGGCATCTGCTCGAAGCCTCCGGCGGTCTGCTGCTCAACAATATCCTGATCCTGCGCCGTGACTTGGAGCTATTGGGCAACGGCACCATGATTCTCGCCGGCTCCGGCACGCTTGAGATCACGGACGACTTCACTTTCGACGGCACCCTCCAGATGAGCACCGGTACCCTGCTGCTCAGCAACACCGGTACCGTCTTCGATCTCGGCACCCTTCACATCACCGGCAACTCCATCATCGACTTCACCGACGCTGACATCACCACGCTCAACCTGGGCGAACTCGTGATCGACATGGGCGCGACCATCTCGGTGCTGGGCTGGACCTACGACGTCGACTTCTGGTCGGCCGATGTCTGGGGCGGCGCCCTGCGCGACACCCAGGCGTTGGATCCCACCACCCGCGTGACCTTCAACGGCTACACCGCCGCCGAGACCATCTGGTTGACCGAAGGCGACGAAATCACCGTGCCGGAGCCCTCCACCTACGGCGCGATATTCATGGGTGCCGGCCTCGCCGGTTTCCTCTGGCACCGCCGTCGGCAGAACTCCCGCCGGTAGCTCTGCTCAGGATCCCGTTTCCGGAGACACAAACTCGCCGTCGCGCATCGGCCGCACGTAATCGCAGCGCTTGGCGATCTCGTTGTTATGGGTCACCAGCACGATGGCTTGGCCGTTTTCCTTCGCCAGCCTGGTGAGCAGGTCAAAAACGATGCTAGAATTTTTCTGGTCCAGGTTGCCGGTCGGCTCGTCGGCGAGAATAATGGAGGGTTCGTTCGCCAAGGCGCGGGCGACCGCCACCCGCTGCTGCTCACCGCCGGAGAGCTGGGTGCCTAAACGGTGGGTCTTCTCGCCCAAACCGACTGAGCTTAGCAACTCGCGGGCACGTTGCGTCATCTGCTCATTCGTAAGGCGACCTGCCTTGCGCATCGGCATCATCACATTTTCAAGGGCCGTGAACTCGAGCATGAGAAAGTGAAACTGGAAAACGAACCCAATGTGACGATTCCGGGCCGCCGTCCGCTCGGTATCGCCGCTGTTCGACATTAGCTCTCCATCGAGCCAGATCTGTCCGCCGTCGGTGCGATCGAGCAGGCCGAGTTGATACAGCAAGGTCGATTTGCCGCAGCCGGAGGGTCCGACGATGGCGTAGACGTTGCCGCGGTAGGCTTCGAAAGACACCCCGCGCAGAACATGTACGCGGCCCTCGCCCTCGCCCAGATAGCGATGGAGTCCCTCGCAACGCAGCACCACTTCCTGCTTGTAGGCCGTACTCATTGCGCGGTCCCCCGAATTACGTCACCCGGTTCTAGGCGCGCTGCCCGGCGCGCCGGCACCACGCTGGCCATCATGACCATGACGACAGCCGTTGTCACTGCAGCGACGTAGTGCCACATCGACCAAGCAACGATGAATGTGTCCGTGGCAAAAATCCCTCGTATGCGCACGCGCATGTTGGACACCGCATAGGTGCCACCCGCTCCCACCAAGCATCCCAGCAACGCGCCGATAATCAGCACGATCACAGCCTGCCAAAGAAAGATTCGCAAGACGTCCTCACGCGTGAAGCCCATGGACCTCAGGATCGCGATATCCTTGGTTTTCTCCATCACGATCATCGCCAATGTATTGAACATAGCGAGGCCGGCAATCAGGGTGAACACTGATACGGTGATCGCACTTGATAAGCGCAAAGCCCTGAACACTTCCAACCAAGTTCTTTCCCTTTCCTGCCAACTAGTCGCGCTATGAGCGAGAGTGGACTCCATGAGCAGGGCATCATAAGGAGCACGGTCAGGGTCAAATAGCCCTATCTGCAGGTAGCTGGCCCCGCTGGTTTGCTTCAAGAGTGAACGCGCTTCGCCGATAGGCATGTATATACGCGCCTCGTCAATATCACCAACCCCGGTTTCAAATAGCGTGGTTACAGTATAACGGCGCCTCTGATCACGTGATTGCAGGGTCAGCGAATCTCCCGGTTCGAGACGAAGCCGTTCGGCCAGAATACTGCCAACCAGCAAACCTTGCGGAGTAACCCGATAGTCTGCCAGCGATCCTCCAACTATCTGGTCCTCCAAATCCGAAACTGCCACATGGTCATCCAAGGCAATTCCAAATACTTTAGCGTCAGCTTCTGAAAATGCGCTTTCTACCACCACCGAGCCCGTCAGGACCTGAGAGATGCCGGATACATTTCCGAATGGACGGAGTGCATTGATGAGCAGTTGGGGCTCATCAATGCCCTGAATCAGCTTCTTCCCTTCACGGTTACTGATAATCATGCTGCTCTCACCGGCATCCGTGCCGGCTGCATACATGGCCCCCAAAGTATCCTGAAATTTATTATCAATCCGAATCGCCCCATTGGTCCCGAGGATGGTTCGGATGAAGAAGTTCTCAAATCCGCTGGTGGTCGCCTGGGTCACGATAAACAGCCCCACTCCTAGCACAATGCAGGACAGACTCATCAGCATGGCGCGCTTCTTGGCGGTCAGAAACCTGAGCGCTATCAGGAAATTTGGAGACATGGGCAGACTTATCCGCGCTCCTCGATATCAACCCGGTCGCCCTCGCGATAGAGATCGAGATTGTCGGTAATCACATATTCATGCTCCTCGATTCCGGCCAGAATCTCAACTTCGTTAAGACTTTCATAACCAGTCTCTACGGATCGCAATGCAACCACCCCGTCTTCCACCACCAGAACTTTATTTCCGATCAAGGCACGGCGCGGAATGATAATAGCGCCTTCACGATCGCCAGTCACAATACTCACCTCGCCCGTAAGCCCTGGCACCAGCTTATCCCGCTCAATATCAACAGATACATGAACGATATAACGCTGGGTCTCCGGGTCCGCCGAAGGTAAAATTTTCGTAACCGTTGCATTGTACTGCTGAGCACCATAACCCAGCAGTCGCACGGAAGCTTTCTGACCCAGTTTTATATCCGAAAAATTCTCCTCGCTCACACGTGCCTCCACGGTGCGACTCGTAGATATTAATTGCGCAATTGAGGAATTGTTACTTACCAGATCTCCAGGCCGGGCAAATACTGCGGAGACCACACATTCAAAAGGAGCTAAGATTTTCATCTTGGCTAAATCACGACGCATTTGAGCAAGATTGTTCTCTAATGTGTCTATATCCAATTGATTATTCACCTTCTCACGTTTGAGGCGCTGCTCAATCTGAGTAACCATCCGAGCTTGTTTTCGAAATTCAGCCGCGGACATCTGACCGCTCTCCATCAGGCGCCGAGATACCTCCAAATCCTCCTTGGCTGATTCCAGCTCCAGCTCAATCGCCGATCCAACCGCGATGGTTGCCTTAGCCGCCTCATAGCGAGTTTCTACTCTTTCAATATCTAGCTCTAGATCGCCAGCATCGATCTGAACCAAAAATTCCCCCTCGGCAAACGACTTTCCGGGATCGAGTTCCGAGTTCACCACCCGGCCACTCACCTCACTTTTAAGGTTCATCTCGAATTCGGCCCGCACTGTGACGTTGCCCGGAACGGCGCGCACTGCTTTGCCCACCCATGCCTTGCGAACCACCGCAGTGGGCCGGTCTTTAAATTGTACCGCGGCAAATACGGCCACTAACAATAGTAGGAAAAATGCTATTTTTTTCATCACCAAGTAAGAGGGATACGGTCCATTGCCGGATCTTCTTCCACGTAGCCCAAGAATGAACTCACTTCGGCCCAATAATCCTGCCTAGCTCTTTGCGCATCGATTTGCCGATCCAACAAGGCCTCTTCAGCGTCACGAACGCGCCGCGCAGAGGCGTCTCCCCTGCTCGCTTGCTCACGAATGTAGCCATACTCGCTTCGAGCCGATTCAAAACGGCGATCCGCCAAATCCACTGCCATAGCCATTATTTTCAGGTCGCGACCAAATTTGCGCACGCGATCAAAAATCGCATCACGGTTAAGTTGCATATCTATCTTTGCAGCCTCATAACGGTGACTCGCCGCTAGCAGGTCTCCTTTGCGGTCAAAGCCATCAAAAATAGCCCAACTACCACTGATGCCAACATAGCTTGACTGACGCGTACGAATTTCACTGACCACCGAGCCTACAATATATTCGTCTTGGGAAAAACCCGCAATGGCGTCAAAAGTAGGGCGTAGCCGCACTTTAGTATTCTGGAGTCTATTTTGGCTGATCTCCAGTCGCTTTATGACTGCCCGCATGGCTTCATTGTCAGGCATTTCCTGGGCAAGAAATTTGGCAGCGTACGATGCTAGTATCGTGGCATCGGACTCCACGTCTAACTCTGGATATGTATCAGGAATTTCTTCATATGTAAGAACATCCGTTCCGGTAAGACGGGCTAGGGAGGACCGGTACTGTTCCAAAGAAGCGACCGCCTCCTCCCAGTCTATAAGTTCCTCATCACGGTGAAATTCGGCATTAATAACGTCAGCTTCCGAGGCACCCGCGCTCGTGAGCTGCCGACGAGTCCTTTCCAATCTTTCCTCCGCTTCATCCAGCCTCATTTGAGCCAAGGCCATTTGCTGCTTCCTGATAATTAATAATAAATAAGTTCCTCTAATTTCGTGAACTACTTCCAGATAAGCCCGCCGGTATCTACCTTCTGCAAGATCGTGCAGAAGCTTGGCGTTGCGTACATCGCGGCTGATCGCCCCCCAGTAGAATACGGGCTGTGAGATGCGTAGGTCGTAGTTGCCTTTGTTATCGGTCTGGACGACTCCAGCATTATCGTTACGCTGCTCACGTGAGCGCACAAATTGCCCCCATGCCCGCAGGGAAGGCAGTCGGCCGGATTTGCCAGCTATCAAATCACCATCCTCTGCATCCGACTCCGCATAATGCATAAGCATCTGCGGCGATTGTTGCATGGCTGTTTCAATAATATCCTGAAGGGCCGGTAAGTAATCCTCAGGTACAGGAACCTGCGGTTGAGCACGGAGTATATGCGCCCCAACCGATGCCAGTAAAACGACTGTGATCCGAACAGCTTGCCGGTGAATTAAAAAAATATACATTACTTATTGTTAAAGCGAAAAGCTATGGGGGGGGCCCGGACCGGGTCAAAAGGTTCCCCCCCCTAACGTGGGTATCACTTACGTTGCGGTCGGTTCATGCAAGCCCAAACTCAGACCACCGCATACAGAGCGGACACCTAGTAACACAAATTACTGCGTACTTGCTGGTAAGAGCAGGACGCACAATTATCTAATAGGGACAGGCGCTTCTCAACAAAACCCATGATGGAGGGCATCCTCACGACCGGTGCGATGAGAACCCGCCCCCCGATAACCGAAAACATTTTCATTTGACATAAATAAGCGCCGCCTCAGGCGATTGCCTCAGCAACCAAGTTCATCCACTTGAACGCAAGATATGAGCCAACTAAGTTCAACCAAATCCGTCTATGTCGGCATGAGTGCCGATTTAATCCACCCCGGCCACTTGAATGTGATCAAGCATGCCGCGAGCCTGGGCGAAGTCACTGTTGGCGTACTGACAGACCGGGCCATCGCCAGTTATAAGCGACTCCCCTACATGGCGTTTGAGCAGAGAAAGGCAGTCGTGGAGAACCTCAAAGGCGTGCATCGGGTCGTGCCCCAGGAGACCTTGGATTATGAGCCGAACCTCCGGGCGCTCAAACCTGACTATGTAGTGCACGGAGACGACTGGAAGGAAGGAATCCAACGGGCGGTGCGCGAATCCGTAATCGCGGTTCTTGGCGAGTGGGGGGGACAGTTGATTGAGGTCCCCTACACTGCAGGAATTTCTTCCACCCAACTGAACAAGGCGATCAAAGAAATAGGCACTACTCCTGATATTCGCCGCGGCAAGCTGCGCCGTCTACTGGCCGCAAAACCCATGCTGCGCTTCATGGAAGCCCATAACGGGCTTACTGGACTCATCGTGGAAAACATTGAAGTTCCATCCTCCCAGTCTCGCCGGGAGTTCGACGGAATGTGGGCCAGCAGCCTGACTGAGTCCACCGTCAAGGGGAAGCCGGATATCGAGGCGGTTGATCTCACCTCGCGCACCAACACGATTCACGATATCATGGAGGTCACGACGAAACCCTTGATTTATGACGCTGACACCGGGGGCAAGATAGAACACTTCGAGTTTACGGTACGTACCCTGGAACGGCTCGGCATTTCAGCGGCAATCATTGAGGACAAAGTAGGACTTAAGAAGAACTCTCTATTCGGCACGGACGTCCCTCAAACTCAGGATAGCATTGAGGCGTTTTGTGAAAAAATTCGTGCCGGGAAAGCCGCGCAAGTTACGGACGACTTCATGGTTGTAGCCCGCTGTGAAAGTCTGATTCTCAACGCAGGCATGGACGATGCCGTGACCCGAACTCAGGCGTACATCGAGGCGGGAGCTGATGGGATCATGATACACAGTCGTAAAAAGGACCCTGCTGAAATCTTTGAGTACTGTCAGCACTTCGCGCGCTTTACGCAGAAGGTCCCCCTCATTGTAGTACCTTCGAGTTATAATCAGGTGACTGAATCCGAGCTCGCTGAGCACGGAGCCAACATTGTGATTTATGCGAATCACCTGCTGCGGGCAGCCTACCCCGCGATGGTATCGGCCGCTAAATCGATCCTGACCCATGGGCGCTCGGCTGAAATCGACTCTGACTTGCTCTCGATCAAGGATATCCTGGAATTGATTCCTGGAACGAAATGATGCACGACCCCGCCAAATTTTACGCCAAGATCCGGGAAGAAGGATTCAATCTGTTCACCGGGGTACCAGATTCGCTGCTGAAGGATTTCTGCGCCTACGTAACAGATCATGCTCCGGCTGCCCAACACGTCATCACCGCCAATGAAGGGAACGCTGTCGCTCTCGCTTTGGGTCATTATCTGGGCACGAAACAACCCGCGGTAGTCTACCTGCAAAACTCAGGAGTCGGCAACACCATCAACCCCTTGCTATCGCTTGCCGACTCCGAGGTCTACGGCATTCCGATGCTGCTACTAATCGGCTGGCGAGGGGAACCCGGAATCAAAGACGAACCACAACACATCAAGCAGGGCCGGGTAATGACCGACCTTCTCGATGCCATGGAAATACCTTGGTATGTCGTTGGTCAAGAAACCACCGATTCTGATGCCGTGATCGCCGAAGCGGCAGCCAGGATGCGTGACACTCATGCCCCCGTCGCACTGCTCGTCCGCAAGGGCACATTCGCAAAGTACCAGTTGCAGAACAAGGTTGAGACCCATTACCCGCTTAACCGGGAAGCCTGTATCGAACTTGTTGTGGGAGCCTTGGATGGCAACGAGTTGATTGTTTCGACAACGGGGATGGCCTCCCGTGAGCTCTATGAGTACCGCGCTCGTGTAGGCCAGGGACACAGCCGGGATTTTCTGACTGTAGGCGGCATGGGGCATACCGCCAGTATCGCTCTCGGCTTGGCGCGATCCCAACCCGGACGCCAGGTGATTTGCCTCGATGGAGACGGTTCCGCACTCATGCACTTGGGAGCGTTGGCCGTCACTGGGCAGAGCCAATTAGGCAATTTGATACACATTGTGATCAACAACGGAGCCCATGATTCCGTCGGGGGGCAGCCTACGGCTGGTTTCGATATAGACTTGATCGCCATCGCACGCGCCTGTGGATACGCCCATGCACAGCGCCTCGAAACTGAGGAAGAAATCATCGCTGCCGTGGCTGCATTGGCATCCTCACCTGGGCCTTCCTTCCTTGAAATCAGGGTCAACAAGGGATCGCGGTCTGACTTGGGACGTCCCCAGAGCAGTCCGGCAGAAAATCGAGATGCGCTGATGACCAGGCTTGGACACGCGCCGGCATGAGCATGAGCCAGGACTGGGCGTTCCACAATCCGGTACAAGTTACTTTCGGCAGGGGGTGCCGAAAGTCGGTTTTCAATCTGCCGACTGGCGGTCAGTTCTTGATCGTGAGCTCCGCACAGGGGAGACGACGCTGGGAGCACGACGAAATCCTCTGTAAATTTTCCACCAACCGATCCGTCAGATGGGCGGACTGCGTCGCCTCCAATCCGGACATCGACGCACTGGATGGCATCGTCGCCGCTACGAAGGATGCCAACTTTGATGCCATCATAGCTTTTGGCGGCGGCAGCGCTATGGACGCTGCAAAGGCCGTCAGCGTTGCCAACGCTCCGGAACTGAACGGTGCTTATGGATTGCGTGACTTGATTTCGCAACCTGGGACGTTTGCCTCTGTTCATCCCCGCCCGCTGATAATGCTCCCAACCACTGCGGGCACAGGAAGCGAGGTCACACCCTTCGCTACCGTTTGGGACCATACCAACAGGCGCAAATTATCGCTGGCCGGCGACACGGTATTCCCCCAACAGGCCTTGGTTGACCCTGCCCTGATGGATAACCTGCCCGTTTCCATCACAAGCGACACCGGCCTGGATGCGATCAATCAAGCTGCGGAATCAATTTGGAACAAGCGCGCCTCTCCTCTCACGCTCAAGTTCGCGTCCCGAGCACTCGCTCTCGGACTTGATTCGCTGCCTCAACTGCTGGCAGATCCTCACCAGCCGGACAAGCGGGATGAACTCGCTGAATGCAGCCTGCTGGCCGGGCTGGCGATCAGCCAAACCCGGACTGCCCTTTGTCATTCCATTTCTTATCCGATCACGGCCCACTTCGGCATACCCCACGGTATCGCATGCGCCTTCAGCATGCTCGCGGTCTTTCGACTCAATCAGGGCTATGCACCCCATCGCTTCCTAGAGATGGCCCAGGCCGCCGGATTCGCTGACGCCGAAGCACTGTATCAGGCCTTGGAAGTGCTGCTAAAGTCCGCCGGTGTTTCCGCACAGGTCCAAAAACAGGTGGGACGACTCAGCAGCCTAACCGATCTGGCCGATGAGATGTTCACCCCGGGCCGGGCCGACAACAATCTCGCTCCCGTTGACAGTCCCGTTATCGAACAACTTCTCCACGCATCCTGGAGCTAGGCGCTTCCTGGTTCGTCAACTCTGTCTGCAGACGCCGCAGGGCAACTGCTAATGACGGCTCGAAAGTCGGTGAAGCTTGGTTGCGCATGTTTGTGCCGCATCTGATCGACCGCTTTAAAAGCGTTCTCGCGATCCTTGTTCACGTCGTTTTTTTACCTTGATCCATGCGCTTCTTCCCGTCGCTTCCCGTGCATTTCGGCTGGCTCTGTCGGCTGCTGAGGGAATTCGCCAGGTTCATGGCCGCTACAACTTCACTGGCCATAATCGCAGCGGTCCTATCCCGGGGGCTATACCTGCTTGCGTTCTTTCTTCCGCTCAAAGTGCTGATACTCGTCAGCAGCGATCACTCACCTAGCTATTTCCCGTTCATCAATGAAGCCAACAAGGAGTTCTGGACGCATGTTTTCGTGGTGGGAATCGTGGTCTGCTATACGGGAACACTCCTGCTCGACGGATTCTTCTCTCGTCTGACGACAACCATTCAGAATGCGGTGATCAACAGTCGCCCAAAGCTCAAACTGTTGCCCAACCAATCGGCTGAAGCTGAGTCCTTCGTCGGCGGTATCCTGAAGACCGCCTCCCAACTGCTGTTCATAGCCATGGGACTGATCAGCCTGGCGTTCCTGGACTACCAGCTGACGGTAGTGCTGTGCCTTCTCATTTTGCTGGAGCTCCTCATCACGGATCATCTGCTTCGGGAAGATGATGTATCCCGCCGGCGATGGCCCCGGCTGCGCACTCTCATCGTAAAAGCGCCCGTGCGCTACGCCCGATTTTGGATGTCAGTTGATTTCATCCTCGGGTTTTTCCTGATCTTAGCGCCGTTCCTGCTGCTTGATTCAGGGAATATCACGATGGCGATATTAGCGATCATCATCGTGCGCCACACGTTGTCGACCTCCGTAAACCTCACCGGAAATGCCGTACGCTTGGTACGAAACCAAGCCAAAATAAATGCCTTGGTTTTTGATTCAATACCACTGGTTAAATCCGAAAAAAAGGCGCTTCATGCCTTGCATGAAACGTTCCCCCCCGCCGAAAGGGAGCGTGTGGCCCGGGAACAATTGGCAACGCAAGGTATCCATCCCCACGCCCTCACCGTCCGGTGGGCTGATCCCATCGTGCCGAATGTCGGTTTTCTAAACGTGGTGGCGCAATCGAGCCCAATTTCGGCGAATGACGCCGACCACTATCAACTGCAGATCTTCGTGGCCCGCACGACTCGGTTCCTACACAATGAAAATCTGCTGTTCGACATAGTGAAGCGGCAACAGCTCGCTGCTGCTGCTGCCATCACCCAGTTTTCCCACGCAGGCTACGAGTGTCAGATTTGCGACTACGGAACGGGCAAGCCACCTAGAATACAGGACTGGAGGACCAACTTTCCTGCTCTGATCACGCAGATCTGGTCGGTCACGCCACCAACATCGTTGCAACAGGTTTTTGCCTCATCACATCCGGATCTGAACAGCCGACTGAACGAGAGCTTCCTCGGAAAGCTTGGTCATGCCGCGGGGTCACGCGCCGACCAGCAAACGATGGATGAGTTTATTAGCCTATTGCCGGGGATTAAAGTGCGACTCGCCCATATACCGAGTCACGTCCACAACCCAGATCTGCATCGCCAAAACTCCACACAGGACCAAGACGGTAACATCAGAATCATGAGCTGGGCCCGATGGTCGCTAGAACCGCTCGGCTTCGGATTACCCCGGCATGTTAGCGAGTCCGAGCTCACTGCCATTCTGGATCAGGTCAAGCAGCAGCGGAAGGATATCCCCGCAGGGACTAAGCTCGAGGACATCCGTATTGTGTCCCAAATGGCGCGGTTGGAAGCCTTGGTCGCCAAAAGCAATTACCGCAGTGCCTTTCGCTTCGTGTCCCGCATCAACGCAATCGCTCGATCCAGTTCATCTTCCGGTCTCCCGCATCCCCGTTGCTGAGCTCATGAAAGCCTGCCCTTCATCCCCTGGATTGGCCAGCGCTGTTGATTTGATGCGCGAATCCGGGGTCGAGTATTGGCTGGATAGCGGAGCGCTGCTCGGGCTGGTGCGGGAAGGCGCTGAGCTGGCATGGGACTCGGATATCGATTTTGCGATATGGGAAGAAGCGGTTCCAGCGTTTCACCGCTGGATCGCCACACTGAGTCCGCGTGGGTTTCGCACCTCCCTGCGCCGTTATCGCGGACGCATTTATGGGTTCACCGTGACACGCGGCAATCTAACCGGAGCACGCCCTTTGCATATTCACGTATATTTCCACGGTGAAGGGTTCGCATGGTCCCCCCAAACGGTGGTTATGCAGCCCCCCCCTCCTTCCCGCGCAGCCGGACAGTATGGTCAGACCTTTCTTAACCGAATGCTGTTGCGTTCACAGAGCATATATAAAAACCGTGCTCAATTAGGTGGAGGCTCAAAAATCATGGCCTGGCTGATTCATATTCCCATCTGGGCAATATTTGTCATCCCCCGCAACCGGCTCGAGCGCCAGCATTGGTCGGTTATCTGGCCTTTTTCAGTGCTCTACACCACCCATACCTGGGTCGTGCCTGCAGAATTTTTTGCTGCTATTGTCGATCTAGACACCCCACTGGGCACCGTGCCCGTGCCAAGGCAAACGGAGGCTTATCTATCGGCTAGATACGGCGACTGGAAAATACCACGGCAGGACTGGTGTTACTGGATGGATGACGGTTGTCTGCACGCAGGGCCGCCGGAAATTGTGCTCCATGATCGGGCACTGCCCACCCCTTCCCATGGATGATTCGTCCTACGAGACGCTCGATCTGCTGGCGAGTCAGTTGCAAGAAGCCAACCTGCCTTATTGGCTGGATAGTGGCGCCTTGTTGGGCATTGCCCGCGATAGGCGAATCCAAACTTGGGAAAAGGACATCGATCTCGGCATGGAGATTTCGTTGCTGCCGCGCCTGGAAAACGTGCTCGCGCGCTTGGCTCTCCACGGGGTTCAGGTATCGAGAAGTCGTTACCGGGGCCGTGTATATGCAGTGGGTCTGAGGAATGGCCACCGACCTGCGAGCGAGCTCCTGATCTCCATTCATCTGTTTTCACGCCAAGGTGACATGCTATGGTCTCCGCAGGCTCAGCTTTATTTGCCACCTCCGGCTCCTGATGTGCTGGCGGCCCCCCGATCCTTTGCCGGCCGAATGCTGCTGCGCCTAGTTCGACTCGACCGGAAGAGACTCCGGGGAAAACAAGCCTCCGTGCGTTCGCAGGCAAACTGGTTGCGGCTCCTACGCCATTGGATCAACCAACAACTTGACCGGGCATGGTTGTCACAAACGTGGCCCATGCGGGAAATATATGTCGCCATGACCTGGGTGTATCCTCGCAACCTCATAATGCCCTACGGGGGCCTTGAGTGGCGTGAACGTCGTTGGCCGGTGCCCGGCCGGCTGGATGAATATCTGTCCTATCGTTACGGCAACTGGCACAGTCCACGCCAGGAGTGGTGGTATTGGCAAGATGATGGGGCAATTTTAAGGACTAGCCCCGACAAATTCCATGATAACGCCCCAGCATCGTGATCGAACCGGCCTGTTTATTCTTGGGTTTCGATGGAGTGGTTCAGGAGCCGTAGTCAATTGGCTGACCGATCATACTCCGCTCGTCTGTCCCCCACTAGGGGAGATCATGGCCCTGAACTACGGTCTGACGAATTTTCTGCGCATCACCGAAGGTCAAGCCCTACATGCTGAATCGCTCGCGCGGCAAGCCATGTGGCCGCAACGACAGCAGTGGCCAGAACTGTTTGGTCGCAGTTTGCATTGTCATCGACCGGCAAATTGGTGCCTTGCGGGACTGGCGGATGGCGTGAGTCGCTTGGTCTTACCTCAATTAATCAAACCCGTGTGGCAAAGTTTCGAACCGCGACTCAACGCGCAGCTGCGGCATCCCTACGCCAATGACCGGGAGTATATGGAGGCCGTAAAGGCACTCATGAACGCGTTGCACGAAGCAATGGCAAGGCGACCGCGGATCTCCCCCCTGGAAACCGAGGCCGTGCGCAGAACGGTTAATCAAATGTTTGCGTTGTTCTATGACCGCTGGGCTGAAAACGAGCAGATCCCCATTTTTGACAACGCTATCACCGGGCGAACCATCCGTTACCTCAACCTGCTAGATTCCTCTTATTTCCAGCGCCGTATCGTGATTTTCGTCCGTCGCGATCCTCGAGACCAATTCACCGAATTGGTAAGGCTCAGCAAGGGGACCTGGGCTGGATCAGTACATCGATTCATCTCGGAGTACCGCAACCGGAACACCGAGGCCTTGGCATATCTTTCTCGCCACCATGACAATGATGAGGTTCATGCCCACATGATAGACTTTGAAGCATTTGTCCTGAACCCCCATGGTGTTCGAGAGCGCCTTGCCGAGGATATCGCCCGGAAAATTCAACAACCCATGCAATTGCGGACCGGAACCAGATCAGTCTTTGCCGCTCAACAATCCCAACGTAACATCGGGGTGTGGAAAAAAGGCGATAAATTGTCATGGCAAATGCGAACCATCACCCGACAGCTGCCCACCTTCTGCACCCCTGACGCCGACTGAGTCCATCCTGCGGGTTGCCATGCTACTTTCTCGCCTTACCGACAGGGACGTGACCATCCTATTGCCTTATGAATAAACGCAGGATGTGGCATTTGCGAGGCACCCCATTCTTCTTGCTCGACCTGAGTATGGCAGGGCTTGCCGTGTTTTTGGCGCACATAATCTCACCTAAGTATGATGGCGCCATCTGGGAAAACGGCCGCCCCGCGGACGAAATCCTCCCTGTTATTCTCATCATGGCGCTATCGACCTCAATTGCGCTTAGCGTCTTGGATATCCAGCGCACTCAATCCGGGTACTCCAAATTAGACTTAGTAGCTCGATCAGTCATCGGGACAGCGGTGGGAATATTGATCTCCTATCCGATCCACATTTTGCTTTTCTACAATTTGATCGGGCGTTATATATTATTATTCGCCGGTATATTTACGATTTTTTTTGTAGCAATATCCCGGATATTGCTGTGGCGCATGGCCGAGCTTTATTCAAGGGAAATCTTGTACTGTGGAAGTACGGAAGGTGCGGAACGCATTCGAAACAATATCGCCATACTCAAACTGCCCATGGCCATCACGGCAACATGTCGGCCACAGGCCCTGACTGTAGAGGAAGCCGGCCAAGCACCGCTTTTGACCGAATGTGAGCCTGGTCCGGGAATATATGATGTGGTCTTGGAATCGGCGGAGAGCTTGAGCGAAGCCGAACGCCAAAAGCTGCTGCAATGCATTGAGTTGGGCATGCAGGTTTCCGACCAGAATTACTTCTACGAGCAGCACCTGTATCAGGTCGATATCAATAGCCTGACTGAGCAATGGTTCTGGACGCTAAACCACACCTTTACCCACCCCGCCTATGCCGTCTGCAAACGCAGCATTGAACTGCTGATTTCATTGGTGGGCCTGGCCGGCAGTATCCTCCTGTATCCTTTTATCTTCATAGTGATAAAGCTGCAGGATGGCGGCCCGGTATTTTTTTCTCAACGACGCCTGGGGTACCACGGCAGGGAATTCACTATCTGGAAATTCCGTACCATGCGTCTGGACGCCGAAAGCGAAGGCCCGAAGTGGGCCGACTCTAAGGACGCCCGCGCCACTTTATTCGGTCGTTTCTTACGGATGACACGACTCGATGAGATCCCTCAATTCTGGAATGTCTTGAAAGGAGACATGGCTTTTATCGGGCCCCGTCCGGAGCGGCCCGAATTCCAGCAATTGCTACAGCAGGAACTGCGGTTCTACAATTTTCGCCACATGATGCGCCCAGGATTGACTGGTTGGGCCCAGGTCAACTGCCCCTACGCGTCCTCAGTCAATGAGAACCGCCGCAAACTCGGCTTCGACCTCTACTACATCAAGCATGCTTCTTTGAGTTTGGACACCCTGATAATCTTCCGAACCGTATCCGCGATGTTCTCAGGGGCTCGCTGACGATGGCAAATTTGGGGTCGTAGTGTTAGCCATCTCTTGGAATTCCTCGGCTCCGGCGTGTTCCAGAGCAACCTCGGTCGGTATCCAATGGCCTGATAGGTAGCCCATGCCAGAACCTGCTTCCG
>Ga0182090_1317454_pt1 | contig 16228 bp, 11 predicted proteins | sample 041ome_24_FD_127767 | JGI IMG/M metagenome (GOLD analysis project Ga0182090, IMG submission 127767) | Metatranscriptome of coastal salt marsh microbial communities from the Groves Creek Marsh, Georgia, USA - 041408BS metaT (Metagenome... | ecosystem: Environmental > Aquatic > Marine > Intertidal... | reverse complement strand
TGCCATGGGGGCATCCGTGACAGGTGGTGATGTGGCCAACGCAGCCAAAAACGCCGTGAAGGGTACTCTAAATCAATTGTTTGGTGGTGATCTTGGTTCTACCGCAGCATCCCTTGCAACACAGAGGTTGGCCCAAAAGTTTAGTCTGTCTGATGTAGCTGGAGGAGTTGCAGCTGCTACTGGTGTCGCGGTCAACCCCAATAAAAGAAATATTCTAAATGGTGTTGCCCTAAGGACCTTTAGATTTACATTTAAGTTAATTGCTAGATCCGAAAGAGAATCTACTGAAATAAAAAAAATAATCTATATGTTCCGTAATCGTATGTATCCTCGTCTTACGGATGATAGTAAGATCATAACACCTGAAGTAGGAGGATTGACATCTACGGCTAATGACATATTAAATTTTGAGGGTATGTCGGCGGGTTTGAATTATCCTGCTAAATGGGATATTGAAATGTCTTACTACACTCAAGCTGATATTACGGGTCGGCATGAAAAATGGGTACGCGTTGGTACCGAAATACTACCCTGCTTCCTTGAATCATTTGAGGCTGTCTATAACCCCAATTCCATGTCATTCCATTCTGATGGTTCACCCTCTGAGGTTGATATTTCTCTTAACTATGTAGAAGAAAGAGCCCTGAACGCAAATGATATTGAAGTCCCTCCAGGTTATAATACAGGTCATGGATTAATGGATATCGGAAGATTTCGTGATGAGTATCAAAACCTAAGTCAAGAAGACAGATTTAAAGGACCAAGTTAATGACAATGTTTTCCAATTTTCCAATTGTGGATTATAATTTTGGTGGTCTTAACGACGCTGCTTTGTTTGATAACATTTCAACCCAAGTTGATTTAGTAGACAGATTTAAGGACAATCTAAATCTTTATACTGAATACTTTATTAAGGATGGAGAAAGACCCGATATATTATCCTATAATTTTTATGGTACGGTCGACTATTATTATCTTTTCTATCTCCTTAATGAAAAACTTAGAGTAAAGGGATGGCCCCTTGATGAGTCCGAAATAGTTGCTGAGTCTTCTGTTTACTATCCACACAAGGCAATCCAGACTGCAGACCCCATAAGTATTGGATTTTATAAGGGTGATCTCGTAGCTACTAGTGATTATGCCGCGGTTGAATATCCAACCTTTAAGGGTAAAATAATTGAAAAGAATCTTATGCTGGGACAATTAATAATTGAACCCGTTACTGAAATAAGAGATATTCAAATTACTAATCCTGGATCTGGTTATACTACACCTCCTCTGGTAACTATATCGGGAGGCAATGGATCGGGTGCTACAGCCATTGCAACCATTAATGCTGGATCGGTCTCTGCCATATCAATCCAAAATAGAGGTACAGGATATACCACTGTACCCACTATTACTCTGACGGCCCCTTCTTCGGGTGCCAATACTGCTACGGCAGATGCCATTATATCATCTGTAACCATAAACGAGGGTGATAGAATTTATAGTGATCCAGGTGAAGACATAATAGAAAACTGGAATCAGGTACCCGTCACAATTCCCAATGCCAGGGTTGATGGTCTAAAGAATCAAACACTTGGTATTCATCATTATGAAAATGCAGTTGGCGAAAGAATTGATCTTGATGTATTATCTAATGGAGGTGTAAACATAGATCAATTCGTTGGCGATCAGACTGGTTCGGGTGGTATAACCTATCTTCAGCAACTGAGGCGTGAAAATGATTCTCTTAGACAGATAAAGGTATTTGAACCTAAGGTTGCACGTCAAATCCACATCGAATATAATAGATTATTAAGAAGCTAGTATGTCATTTATTACACCAGACGCCTTTGAATTACTCAATGTATGGTTTTATACTAACCGTCTATTCATTAGTAATGAAAAAAATTCACAAAATAAAATCGACATTTCAAATTCCTTGGCTGAAATTTCTATCTATGAAAATATAGGCATTCCTTATCTTACGGCCAATATGACATATGTCGACGATCTAAATTTATTTGAAATGCCAGGTGTCATTGGTACCGAGAGAATTGAATTAAATGTAGCCACGCCCATTACTTCTTCATCATCAGAACAATACATTACGACAAAACGTTTTGTGATATCGGGAATAAACGCATCCCAGAAATCTAATGAATCGGTGAGCGTCTATAATATAAGTCTCATTGAAGACCATGGTTACTTTAACTTTGTCCAAAAAATAAGTAGGTCATATTATGGTAAGGGTGAAGACATAATAAAGAAAATCCTATCGGATACCCTCTCCAAGGAACTTGAATTGGGTTTAAATGACTTTAAACCATTTAAGGAGTCGGTTCAGGATCCAATGAGATATAATATACCCTATATCAGACCACTTGATGCGGCCAAGGTAATTTTATCTAATATGACGACCCCACATGGTATGCCCTATTTCCTTTACTCAACTATACATTCCGACAGACTCATACTTACGGATTTAGAAACTATATTAGAGAACAAACCCTTCAATAAAGATAAAGTAGCAACATTTAGTCCCGCATCCTCTTATACTGGTGGAAATATTCTGGATCAAATGTTTAATATTTCAAAATATGCAATCAGTTCTTCACCCAATGAAGAAACCCTAAAGTTGGCCGATAAAGGAGGTTTGGGTTTTAAATATGAAAACATAAATGGTTCTTCGGGTTCCTATTATAATCAATCTCTAAACTATAAAAACTTTATATTACCTTGGCTGCAGAACATAGATGAAGCGACCGGTAATAATGCTCTGGGCCTATTGGTTGATGATGATTTGTTTGATCCCGATCCAGCCAATCAATTTGATCAGGACAATGATACCCCAAGATTGGGAGAATATAACTCATCTGTGTTTAGTAATATATCAGCCGATAATTTTTTACCCAATAAAGAAATCGGTATAAGTGGAAACAAAACGTTTCTTAATGATGTGGTTAGGGATGCCACTATGTTCTATCTCACAAAGAATGTATATGATATAGAAATGTCGGGATTGGCCTTTCTATTTAAAGATGTCTATAGATGTGTCGGAGGTCAAATTAACATAAGTGTAAATGAAGATAATGGATTGTCATCCTCTTATAATAAATCATCCAGGTCAGAAAAAAAATCGGGTAATTATGTAATTCTAACAAAGCATCATTTATTTACTCCTCATAATAATAAACATAGAGTCAGTATGCAGGTGTCAAGGATTACTAATAGGGTTTCTCGAGATGGGGTTAGAATGGTGGAAATGTTACCATCTGCCCAGGGCAGCGGACCTAGGTAGGAGCTAATATGTATTACGGTGATAATGTACGTTGGTTTGTAGGAACCGCAATCGAAATAAATAAAAGTTTTCCTGGTAAGATAAAGATCAGGATACATGGTATTCATGGCCCTGAAATTGACAATTCAAATTTACCATGGGCCGATATAATGCTTCCAACCACCGAAGCCGGTACATCTGGTATCGGAAGAATCCCCCAACTACATCCTCCTGCAAAGGTATATGGGTTTTTTCTGGATGGTAAGACCTCACAGTCGCCCATAGTCTTGGGATCAATGTTACATGAAGGAAGAGAGTCTGCCGTACAGGCATCTATACGTACTTCCATAAATCAATCGCTATCATCTGACAGAGATCAGCCTATTGTAGATCCAAATAATCTTTTGTTGCATGATGGATATATTATTCCAATATCATTAATTAGTTCATATAATGCAATTGATCGTTTGGTTGGAGGTTATGGTTCTAATAATATGATAAAAAAATCAAATATTATAATGGCCCTATTAGTACAAAATGGTTATAATGCTAGGCAAGCTGCAGGTATAGTCGGAAACCTAGCAAAAGAAAGTTTTAATTCAAAAGATAATATTTACTTTGATCCTAGGGTTATTGGTGATGGAGGTATGTCCTATGGATTGGCTCAGTGGAATAATTCGGCTAATGCTGGTTATAGATGGGATAAACTTAAAAGATATTCTAGCCTCAGGGGCCTGCCTGAGTCCGACTTTTTTGGACAGCTGACCTACCTTTTAAATACTCTAAATGGATCATTGGGTGGATCCGAAACAGATGCTTCTGCCTACTCAAGAGTCCATCGTAATATAATGAATTCAACCTCATACAAAGGTGCTAAAATAAATAACTCAACCTGGTATTTTTTGGATGAGTATGAAAACCCGGCCAATAAAAATACAGAATACACAGAGCGTGCTCGATACGCTCAAGATGCCTTTCTTTGGTATGAAACTTTTATAAGGGGTTAATGAGATGTCACTACCAGCAATTTCAGATGATTTAGATCAGTTGCAGGGTTATATCAACTCTACGGTCAATAAATTTAGTCATACCCTTAATAATGATATTGATACTTCCATAACTCAAAACCAATTAAATGATGTTTCAAAATTAGGTATAACACTTGGTGACATTGGTGGTATAATATCCCTAAACTCATCTTCTGATATGGTATCAAACCAGCCAGGGTCCATACCAATCCAAGCGGTGGGTCACATTCCCTTGGCAAAGCTTACCGAGAACATGACGGGCCTAGAAGCAGACCTAGTGCAGGATGTGCCATCGGCAGTAAAGACTCTTAATACGGCCATCACTAATTCTACTCTTGCGGCACCCGCTAATTTAAATGAAATCCTATCATTAGGAACTGCAGAAGCAATATCGGCATCAATTAAAAAGGTGCTGCCTAATTCTACCAAGGAACAGATTACTACAGTGGTTAAGAGTAGTGTAGTGCAAGCAGATGCTGCTGTCCTTGACCTTAATAATCCTGCTGGTGGTTCTTTTGAATCAGCCAAAGAGGACCTAGATATTATTATACAATCATTTAGTAATTCTATTGATAATATAATAAGTACGGTTACGGGCACCTCTAAATTTAAACCTGGGCTAGCGGGGCTTCTAAATAGTGTGTCAAAAGATATACTTAATTTTGCGGTCTATGTAAATAATGATTTTGATGTTGGATTTGGTACTTTAATAGAAAATGCCATTGAAAATACATTTCATCCGGCTGAAAATATATTAAAGAGTGTTGCCTTTAAGGGAGGTATTCAACAGCAGATAACCCCCGAAGATTTAGATACTATTTTTAATCTGATTAAGAAACAAAATATTGTTGGAGCATCAACGGTTCTAAAGAAATATAGTGACCTGCCAGAAGAACAATTGGTAGAGGCTCTGGAGACGATTGATAATAGACTGTCTACCTTTACAGCCAATAAATCTAAAGACTCAAAAAACATATCCTTTATTAATAGAAATATTAAGGATATAAAGGCCGATTGGAATTTGGGGTTTCCAGAGGATCCTGCCGCCTACTTTAAGACCTACTCTATTTTTTCAGTCGAAGAATTAGATGCAGAACTTGCCACCATAAAAAGACCCTTCACGGAATTAATTTTGGGGTTTACGGGTTCGGCATCAGATCAACCCATTGATATGTACTCTTATCATAGACGCTATTCAGAAAAGTATAGAACATCAAATGGATTTACTTGGCATTATTATTTAAGCAGATCAGGTCTTATATCTCGTGTCAGGCCAATTGAGTCAGAGATTGGAAATCAATATCTACCAGCCGAAAAGAATCATTCAGCCCGATCTATTTTTATGATGATAGATGGGGGTACAAATACCCCTTGGTACAATGGATATGACTATAAGAAACATGCCGTGAAGGATTCCGGTATCAATGCTGAACAATATTACGCTATTAATAAATTTTTATCTAAGCTATATTATTATCATTCTGGTACTCAGGTATTTGGTTGGCATGAAATCAACAAATTAAAATTTCCCTACATGGATGTAAGGAATTTTATTAAATCAAAATTTAATAAAATTAATATATTTGATCCCATGGAAAGGGGTTCTCTAACCCTTGAGGAATTGCGAAGAGGTAAACTATAATGGTAGATGTAACTGAACTAGATGATTTGTCGGGAGAAAAATCTTTAAATAATTTACATGAAGATATATCCGGAAAATATCCAAAACCTGATTATGTAGGAACCCCTAGCTATGCTAAGGAGGCTCTTGGCAATTCTAGGACAGAACTTTATTTTAATTATGCAATTGATGGTCTGCCCATTGATGGATTAGATAATGTCAAATCTGAGTATCCCCTAAACCAGGTCCAGAAAACATTCTCGGGACATAGTTTTGAAATGGATGATACTCCGGGTGCCGAAAGAATAATTATTAAACACAACACAGGCGCAGGTATAGAATTGGCTAAGGATGGTTCCATGACCATCTCCACACTCAAGAACTCAATACAAGTATCTGGTGGTGATCAGTTTGTAACAATTGCGGGTGACGGCACAATTAATTATGGTGGAAACCTTGACCTTAATGTCGTGGGCGATTTTAATATAAATTGTATGAACTTCAATCTAAAGACCCGCGGTAATAAAACCGAGACCATTAATGGATTTGGTAAAACTAAAAGTATGGGTCAAGAGAATATAATTAATGGTCCAAAGATGGATATCATATCTTCTCAGGTAACCGAAGTAATGCTTGCCAATAAAGATTGTTATGTAAAGGGTGTGTCTACACAAATATCTGGAGATGACACAAAAATACTATCTGGTAAAAATCTTTATATGACAACCGATGGCATAATGGCCACCTCAGCTAATGATATGAATCTATCGGCCAGTAGTATGACTATGCAGGGAACATCTGGTATCATAGGCGGTCCAGGTATGGCATTTGTGGGAACAGGCGCAGATTTTACGGAAGGTGTGTCAAGCCCTACCTTTCATGGTGATTTAGATGGTAATGCCTCGAATACGTATGCTCAGGCCTATGCTTCGACTGATACAGCTGGAGGCGGGTCTATTACGAATACGGCCACTCCTACTATTGATAAGCCGACCGCGGAATCACTTGTCAATTATCTTACTAGGGAAGCGGGTGGTATCAGAAAGGTACAGATAGATGAAGATTTTTATATTAAGAACAAAATAGATCCATCATTTGAAACGGGTAATGTATTTACTAATACAGATGAAGTTACACCTGATCTTATACGTTCTAAATTAAGAAATAAAAATAATTTAACAAATCAAAAATTTATTGAATATGTCCTAAAGACACAATATGTAAATAAAGAATATTTTGAAAACAAGACACCAGCTGGATATGGTAGATCAATCAAGAAAGAAAATCTACCAGTTGTTGGTACTACTTCATTCGGTGCAGCATCTACAACCAATGTCAATAACTTTGATGAAAAACACCCAACCAAAAATATTACGATTGATCCAAAATATAATGCCTATAACCTTAAAGAGATTACTTCTAAGACGAAACTATCAGATACTATATCTTTATCAAGATTCTTAGGCACCCATGATCCAACCAATATTGATTTTATAAGAGACATATCAGTAAAGCAAGAGATAGTAAAGTATCTTTCTCTGCATGCTCAATTCATCGAAGCTGTCAATAATGATGACACCACACTAAAAAGTATGATAGTAAAGCCAGTAGAGTCAATCTATAGACCAGGTGAATTTGAAATAATTGAAAAGGATTCAGAGACCGACCTAAAAATTAAGGGTAGGTTGGTTGTGTATGATGTAATAGATAAAAACACTGGTAGGTCTAGCCCAGAACATGTATTTGATTTAGCGGCATTTGCAAAGGATCGTTTTCCATTTGAAAAGATTTCTCTGCAGTATGATACTCTTAAAATTGATACAGATGACGAACAATATAATGCCCGCCTATTAATTACACTACCTGAATTAGATGATAACTATAATGGAGACTATAAACAGGAACTAGAGACTCAATTTAATAATCAGATTACGTCAGATAATGAATTAATTGAACATGTCCCTCATCCTCCACAAACAATTCCATTGGCCGCCGATTTTGAAAATCTTCCGGCCATATTCAGTTATAAAGATTCTATTAAAAAACATGGTTCCATAATTAATAGAAAAACCATTAGTGATGGTTGGGTCCTAAGATATCTGGCCGATGATGCTGAGATTGTGGTTCTCAAAATACTGCAGAATGAATTTGAGAGAATGATGTCTATCTTTGGTGCACAGGTCTATACTACACCTCAGGGTATTTTTCCTGCGGAAAGAGGATCGCGATCAACCACAACCCAGCATTTAAAGGGTAAGGCGTTTGATATCTACACTAACATCTATAATGATGAACAAAAATTAAAGTTATTAAATGCTGCATTACAGTCTGGGTTCCAGGGATTTGGTTTCTATGACGATTTTATTCATATAGACATGAGATCACCATCTGACTTTGTGGGGCCTACGGGTACATGGTCACAGGTGGCTACATGGGCCGGTAAGAGCCATAGTAAATATTGGGTAGATCACATTCAAAAAAACCGAAGACCCAATCCATATAACGTATTAAACCCACATAAATAAGTCAAAGGGGATTTAAATGGTTACTAAAGTATTATCAGTTCAAGACGGTGATCTAGCTAAAGGTTCTATACGCAGCTCTAGATCCGTACCCTTTAAAGATATTGATCTTGCGTTTACAGCAAAAGATAATGGAGAGATACGAATAAAGACAGATGCAGCTGCCGTAAAGCAAGCCGTAAAGAATCTTATACTTACTAATCATTTTGAGAAACCATTTGCGCCAAGATATGGTGGTAACATAGTATCAATGTTATTTGATTTGCATACTTCGGATGATGTGCAGTGGTTAAGAAAAAACATAGCCGAGAATATTGAAACCCTAGAACCCAGAGCATCTGTTATAGATATATCTACAAGAGACGACCCTGACTACAATTCTTTATATGTCACTATTACTTTTAGAGTAGCCAATAGTAGGCAGGTGGCAACCGTAACAACAGCATTATCAAGGTTGAGATAGATGTCAAATATACCCACAACGATTAAATCATCATCATTAGATTTTAATTCTCTGAAGAGTAATCTAAAGACATATCTACAAAATACTCAAGAATTTACTGACTATGATTTTGAGGCATCGGGGCTTTCGAATATATTAGATGTATTGGCCCATAATACTCATATTAACGGATTGATAGCCAATTTTGCACTCAATGAGTCCTACCTTGGTACGGCACAACTAAGAAGTTCTGCTATATCCTTATCTGAAGGTATTGGTTATGTTCCAGACTCAGCAACCGCATCGTTGGCCAAGATCAGAATATATTACAATACATCTACGACTCCAAGAGAGTCTCCCGTGACATTACCCGCCTACACTAAATTTACATCTACTGTTGAAGACAACTCCTATTCATTTATGACGATTGAGCCGTTTGTAGCTACAGATGATGGTAATGGGTTTTATGAATTTAAGACAAGTTTGGGTGTAAATGAAATATCAATATATGAAGGTACTCTAAAGACCAAGACCTTTTTGGTGGGAGAGTATCAAGACAACCCTGTCTATGTTATTCCCGATACCGGTCTATTTGCTGATTCCGTGACAGTGCGGGTTTATAGTGATGCAACATCATCAGAATTTACAGATTATACAAATATTCTAAATACGACCTCTATTAATGCTAGTTCAAAAATTTATATACTTCGAGAATCTCCCAACGGATTCTTTGAGCTGTCTTTTGGAGATGGTAATACATTTGGTATATCACCACCATCTGGAGCAAAGATAGAAGTTATTTACTTATCGACTTCAGGCCCAGCTGCTAACGGTGCCAATAGATTTACACCCGGCCAACAATTTACTACAGGCGGTGATAATTCAATCACAGTAGATTTGATTACATCTACTCTGCAGAGAAGTGTAGGAGGTAAGGATAAAGAATCCATTGATTCAATACGTAAGAATGCTCCCTTCTCATATGCATCTCAAAACCGTATGGTAACCGCAGCAGACTACTCAGCCTTAATTCTCAAGAACTATTCATCTCTTATTAAGGATATTATTTCATGGGGTGGAGAAGATGCGGCAGAACCTGAATATGGAGCTGTCTTTACTTCGATTCTATTTGAAGATGGTATAGGAGCAGCAACAGTATCTTCCGTGAAACAGGGTATTACAAATCTAGCGGAACAGTTGGCCGTTGCTTCATTTAATCTCAGATTTGCTGATCCAATTACAACTTTTATTGAGGTCGATACCTACTTCCAATTTAATCCCACTAAAACCGATAAGACGGCTAACACCATTAGAGATGAAGTAAATACTGCCATAACTAATTATTTTAGCGAGACTACGGGTGTCTTTAATAGTTCATTCCGTCGATCAAATATGCTTTCGATTGTTGATGATGTAAATACAGCCGTATTATCATCGCGCGCTGATGTAAGAATGCAGAGAAGGTTTACTCCCACTAATCCCCAATTAATTACTGTAATTAATACTATTACTGATACAGGTAATTTGTCGGGCGCTGAACTTGATTATGTTATTAATCTAATTAATTCCAGAAATTATAATGGCGCAGCTAATTTCCTTCTTAGCTTTTCTTCACAGAATTATACATCCATTAGAACTACCCTTGCTTCTACGTCAATATCAAATATACAACAAATTGATTTTCCCACACCGTTGGCCGCTGCTGATAATGATCAATATACTATTACTTCTAATACTTTTGTCTATAGAGGTAAAAATTGTCAGTTGAGAAATCGTCTCAATAGTAATATAATTAACATTATTGATGCAGGTTCTGGATTAAATGTTGAAGAAGGTATAGGGACCTGGCAAGACAATAGGGTGACTATTAATTATTTTAATCCTTCTACAGTGTCCGGTACCGATACGCAGATAGCACTATCGGCCGTACCTGCTAATACATCTGCCATTACACCAACCCGAAATGATCTATTGGTATATGATCAAAATAGATCTTCTGTAAATGCCGTCCTAGTAACAGCTGAAAACTAATGTCAAAATCTTACGATAAATCAATACAAGATAACAATAGAAATGAAATCAACCTACATAGGTCTGATGTCAAGAAGTTGTTGCCATCATACTTTCAGGAAGATTTTCCAAAACTTATTAGGTTGCTTGAATCCTATTATGAATGGTCCAAGGAGCAGGGATTTGATGATCAGATCCATAGGCTATATGAAAAGAGAGATATAACCGTTGTTTCAGATTCTCTTCTTGAATTCCTAGAAGATGAACTATTATTGGGCAATGCATACTTTGGTGGATTCTTAAATAAACGAGAAGCCATAAAATTTAGTAACCTGTTGTATAGATCAAAGGGTACAAAGTATTCTATTGAACAATTCTTTAGGGGCTTTTTTGGGGTAGATCCAGTTGTCATATATCCCAAGGAAAATATATTTAAGGTTGGTCCAGAAATAGATTATGATCTTAATGCTACAAATAATTCAGGCGAGCAGGTTAAAAAAGATGCATCTAAATTGGGACCCGAATCATTTAAATTTATAACAGATGATAAATTATATCAAACACTTGCTATTCTTATTAGAGTAAGTATACCTATTGATAAGTGGATCGATACCTACAAACTATTTGCACATCCAGCTGGATTCTATATTGGTTCGGAAGTTCTTATTGAGGTCTATAATGAAAACTGGGATTATGATGGTGATACAAATGTTGGGCTATTTGCACCATTTACAGAAGAAGAGGGTATCGGATATAACATGATCTTTGGCCCTGGTAGTGTTCTTACATCAACTACTTCTTCTACGGGCCTTGCTACAATTCAACCGGATGCTTATGCAAGTACAACAGTAATCGAGAGTGACGATGGGCCAGCGTAGATTAAACACATATCAAAGACAGCAATCCTATAGAAATTATACTATTGCAGAACTAGAGGGGTATACTCTTAATGAGGCCCTGACACCGTCAGGTGTTACCTTTGATGATGAGGATACTGGTAACGACACTGGGTTCAGTGATGGCGTGACAATGGATGAGGATATTGTTGGTAATTTTTTAACGGATGTATCACTAGAAATTCTTAACCTGTCGGTATCATTACCTCTAAACAATCCCGACAGGTTCGGGTTTTTGGAAAAATACGTTGATAATTATAAGATAGCTGATGTAGACAATAATGGTTCGGTTGGTGCTTTTGATGCGTTGTTAGTAACAAAGTATGAGCAAAATGATCCCAGCATAACCGAATCACAGGTAGAATGGATTGAGAACAACATTGTTCCATACGGAACACCTCTTCTAGAACCAAAAATTAATATTTCAAGGTTTGATCAAAATAAATGGTACACTCCATTTGATGACACAAACAACTTTGATTCTATAGGAAGGTCATTAGTTGGTACAGATTCCATAGGATATCACGGAATTACTCAGTGGTGGTAGTATAAATAATACTAAAGAAATTGGTAGGCAAATAAATGGCTAGACAAACTATTAATACGGGTACGACCGCTAATGATGGATCAGGAGATACATTACGAGTTGCTGGTACTAAGATAAATGAAAACTTTGTGGAATTGTATACTACCGTTGGAGGAGGCACTGGTAATCCCACTCGCCTAACTGATAGCGGGGTTACTTTTCTTGGTTTATCCTATAATACAAGACTTGGATTTGTGGAAGGCGCAGCCCTTACATCAATTGATTTGCCCAGCACTGACGGTGTGTTGTTAGTAGATACGGCCACGCAGACTGTTACCAATAAAACAATTTCAGCTGATGATAATAGTATTTCGGGCCTGCCCAATTCTAGTTTTGTGATTACAAATGGTTCGGGTGTAGTAGATGGAGCGGCTGCGGCAAAGACGATACCGACCGGAGACGTGATTGGTACTACTGATAACCAAACAATGACTAATAAGGTTTTGATACGACCCACAATCTATCGACCAAATATCCATCAGTCCCTGCGTGATTCAGATGGTTCAGATATCATCAGAATCGTAACAGTAGGATCTTCAAATTCAATTCAAATATCTAATGCCGCAACTTCTAATAAACCAAAATTAGAAGTTGCTGGTGACGATGCTAATATTGGTCTTGACGTCAATGCTAAGGGCACTGGACAAATTAATTTAAATTCGTCATTAGTACTAGGTAATAATTTAATTGATTCGGGCGCTCCAGCATTAGGAGCCTATATGAATTCTCCTCTTACAGTTTTTAATTTTGGAGCTTCTATAGCCGCTACGATGCCAGATGGCACAACAGTTGGCCAGAAGAAAACCTTTGTAAATAAAAATACTGGTACGGCCACAGTAACAAAAACTGGAAGTAATCTGGGTCCACATAATACCTTTGCGGTAGCTAGATATGGATCTGCTTCATTAGTGTGGGATGGAACTGAATGGATAGTTCTAAACGATCCGACATCTACATACTTAACATTTACATAAGAGATAACTCATGGCAGCAATTATTACTAAAAAATTAAAAAAACTTTTTATACAGAATCTACTTGATCAATACAATGTAGAGAATATTGGCGATTCTAATAATTACTACTATATTGGTCTCAGTAAATCTCAACCCTATAATGTAGAAGTGGGTGGTTTGGATCAGGTATATGACCCCGATCCATCTGATTGGGATGAACGTAGTTTTAGAATGTCACTGCAGTCCGTAAAGTTGGCCGAAGCAGTATCATTTGTGGTTCCTATTGAAATATGGTCCACTAATACTAAGTATTATCAATACTCAGATAATTTATCACAGGATCCAAGATTCTATGTAAGAACAACCGATAATAACGTTTATGTTTGTATTCGTCAGGGTAAAAATGCTGTTGGTGCCCATACTGAATCAACAGTCAAACCAGACCATACGGATACGACACTTCCAATTGAAATTGATGGATATGTTTGGAAATATCTTTATACCATTTCTACTACTGATGCAAACAATTACTTGACCGACACATGGATGCCCGTTAAGTATGTTGATTCGGCTGCACCGACTTCTCCCGAAGCTCCTCAGAAGGCTGTACAAGACGCTGCTATAGGTGGGCAGCTTATTGGTTATAGAGTAGTTGCAAATCAGGGAGCTGCTGCTGCACAATATTCACAGGCACCTTCACTATCAATTATTGGTAACGGTACAGGAGCAACTGCGCGACCTGTTATGTCGGCCATATCAGGGAATGCTACTATTGTATCGGTTGAAGTTGGTGATAGTGTCAATGCAGGTACTACTGGATATGGAGACCTTGCTAATTATATGGGCAGCGGTTATAATTATGCAAATATTACAATTGATAACACATTCCTAGTATCTGGTACGGCTCCTACGATCTATCCTGTATTTGCCTCAGACTCGGGTCTAGGAGCAGATCCTACGGTTGACCTAAAGACCCGAGCCATAATGTTCCACATTAAACCAACTGGAGTACAAAATAAAAAATTCGTTATTGATCAAAATTATAAACAAATTGGTCTAATTAGAAATCCTAATTCCTATGGGACAAATACGTTATATACTGATGCAGAGGGCCTGGGTCTTTCTAAACTAAGAATCACACCAAGACCAGCAGGTGCTACAGGAGATCCGTCTAGTGGATATGCCCTAACATTTGATGAGAATACAGTTGTCACACAGACGACAGGTACTAATGCAGGAGCCAAGGCCTACCTTACATGGTATGATGATTCAGATACCATATGGTGGCATCAAGATGAATTTACTGGGTTTTTACCATTTGATTCTGGTGAGACAATTACTATTGAGGATAATAACTCACTCCCCACAACAAATATACTTGGTATCTATAATACTCTGACTCTACCCAATGGTTCTGGCTCAAACATCTATACTTCCTTTAATCCAGATATTGATAAATTTTCGGGTGACGTACTGTTCATAAATAATCAAACAGCTACACCTCGTAGTAGACTTGGTGCCGAAGACATCAAGCTAGTAATGCAACTTTAAGGGTATAATATGGCTACTCAATATACACAGAATACATTTTTAGCTCAGTATAATGATGATTACAGAGACAGTGATCACTTCCATCGTATATTGTTTAATAATGGTCGGGCATTGCAAGCACGTGAACTTACACAAATGCAGACTATTATCCAGGCTGAAATATCACGTATTGCAACCTATCTTTTTAATGAGGGAGCAATACTTAATACAAATGTCAGCCTATCATCAGGTCCAAATGAAGGCGCCTATACTTTTGTAAAGGTTGACAATCTATCATCTATATCAGGATCACAGGCCCTGGTTGGCACAGAGATTAATGATGGTACCCTATATGCCGTAGTCAAGGCAGTCTTACCATCCGAGACAGTTACTCGGAACGGAGTAGTAGTTACGGATCCCGATACCTTAATCGTAAAGATGGGTAGGGGCAATCCAGCTACTGGTAACCAGTCTCAAAACACAAACTCTGCCCTAAAATTTCAGGCAGGCGGAACACTTACGACAGATCTTGGAAATTTAGATATTACCGTAGGAACCAATGTCGTGGGTACATGTACTCTTATTGATACTCCTCGTTTTGAATCTTTTGCTGCTGGTCATATGATCATGGTAGAGGCACAGACCCTTATTATAGACAAGTATAGTTCTACAGGATCTGGTATAGTTGGATTCAAAATAACTGAAGAGATCATTACAAGTAGTGATAATGTTGCATTGTTTGACAATTCAGGTACTACACCAAATCTTACATCTCCTGGAGCCGACCGTTATAAGATTACTCTGAGCCTGGACCTAAAAAGCAATACACCAGCTGGTGCTACCTTCTTTGAATTATATCATATTACAAATGGTCTGTTTACATTAGTAAAAACTAAAGACAATAACCTTAACTTTTTAGGAGATCTATTAAACGATCGTACCAAAGCAATTAGTGGTAATTTTATTGAAAAGACTGGTGGCCTCGAATCATTTACACTTTCTATAGATGATGACTCTGCAGATGAAAACTATTTAAGTTATTCTTTAGCTGGAGGTACTGCCTTTATTGAAGGCCAGAAAATTACCAAAAAGTATTTTAATAAACTAAGGGTAGCAAAACCAAGGTCACTCGTAAATGATGTAGAAACCAAAACCAATGAATTTGTTTCGGCAAGATATGGTGGTTACTTCCTTGCAGACTCCGCTTGGGGATTAATCGGAAAAATAAATGATTATACTACCGTAAACCTTTATGATAAAGAAAAAACAGGATCGCAGCAGTATCAGTTAAGTTCTTTTAATACAAATATTGGAACGGCTCGTATAAGGCATATCGATGAATATAACAACCAATATCGCATACATGTATTTGAT
>Ga0182090_1036711_pt1 | contig 16230 bp, 9 predicted proteins | sample 041ome_24_FD_127767 | JGI IMG/M metagenome (GOLD analysis project Ga0182090, IMG submission 127767) | Metatranscriptome of coastal salt marsh microbial communities from the Groves Creek Marsh, Georgia, USA - 041408BS metaT (Metagenome... | ecosystem: Environmental > Aquatic > Marine > Intertidal... | reverse complement strand
CGCACCGCGGGGCAGACCACGGGCGCGATGTACGCCAGCGCCTCGACCGCGGGCGCGGCGCCGTCGACGTCGGGATTCGTCAGCGAAAGCGCGCTCGATGCGGTGGTCGTGGAGCTCATTCGTCACGCGGGTGGATTCGCAAAGAAACGCCCCGAGGGCGCCGTAGACGAGGACGAGAACGACGATGGCGTACATGATGACGTAGAACGAGACCATGAGGCGCGTGCGATGCTCGAACGCATCGGTGAACGCATCGGTGAACGCGCGGCGGAGCGCGTGAGTCGCGGGCTCGCTCCGTGCGCCGCGGAACAAGACGCGATCATGCGCGCGTGTAAAGAATTCTGGACCTTTGTCCACGGCAAACGCGTCGATAAGCTAAAGACAAACAATAAAGGTGTATTTGTTTTGCATGACGATGCGTTCGCGGCGATGCGAGGGATGTGTGGGATGGGAGATGAAAAATTAGAAGTGCGCGCGACGAGCGCGTATTTAGCGCTCCACTCGGGCATCTTGCGCGGCGGATTACGCGCGCTCGGCGTCGATTGCGTCGTCACGGGAGAGATCTTAAACACGAATCTTAATCCCACAAATGCCGGTGCGCGTCCAGGATTAGCCCCGACGCGCGCGCCAGCACCAGCGGTGGCTTTTTCCGTCCGAGTCGCCCGTCCGAGCGGCTAGCGTCTCGCGTTTCGCGCGCGCTCTGGACGTGCCGTACCCCAACCAAGCGCGCATGTCGCCCTCTCGTGCGCGAGCACACGTGTAATATACTTTCCCATTTTATTTCACCCGCGCGTCGTGCCATTGGGCGATGGCAACGTCGTCGAAATGCGCGATAAGACGCAAAGCGCGGTGGGACACTGGAAACAACACAAAATATCTTCCACGTCATTGTCGCCCATCGCGCCAGTATTCGTCGCGTCACCCGCGCGAGTGCGCGTTTGCCACCACCGATCGACGCTCCGAACGTATTCCGACGCATCACGCGCGTGATCGGCACGAGCACACCCGCGCGCGTGGTACACGGGCGGTGAACCGCGTGTAAGAGTCGCGGGGAATTACGAAACGTGTCGGCGCGATTTCGATCGGACATGTTTGCGTCCTGCACGTCGCGGAATGCGCCCGGTGGGACATCTAAGCGCGATGTAGAGATAGATAGGCATATTGATGGCTTACTGAGCGCGATGGATGGCACCGGGAAGGTTGAGTTCGCATCGCTCGAGGCGTTGTCGTTGATCAACCGCGCGATATTTCAAGCCCCGCGTCCGTCGTATACGTCGCGCACGCATCCGTGGTCTCCAGCACAGTTTGCATACGTGCGCAGTGGTGCTGGATACGATTTTCCTTGCGTTTGGATTACGTCTAAGCGCGCGAGGGCGCAAAAGGTGGTGATACATATGCACGCCAACGCGTGCGACGTGGGGCACATTTACGAGTTGTGCGCTCGAGACGCCGAGTGTTGGCGAGCGAATGTGTTATTAGTCGAATATCCTGGGTACGGCGCGAGCTCTGGCGTGGCATATGAACGTAGCGTTGATCGACACGTCGCCGCGGCGTACGTGTATGTCACTGAAGAGTGCGGGGTGGATCCCAAGGATATCGTGCTTCTCGGGAGGTCGTTGGGCACGGGACCGGCGACCAAGTTGGCGTCAGCAATCGAGACGGTCGATGGCAAGACATTGAGTGCGGTGGTATTGCATTCGCCGTTTACGAGCGTTCGAGAGGCTGGGTTGGCGCTGCTGGGAGACATTGCGCACGTTATGAGCGACAGATGGGACAACAGAGCGCACGTGGTCAAGTATAAGACGCGGACGCTCATCGTCCACGCGCTCGAGGACGAAGTCGTGCCGTTCGAACACGCCACCATTCTGCACAAGATGCGGCAGACTGCAAAATTGCCTTCTGTGCTGCATAGTACGCACGGCACGCACAATTATTTCTCGTATTATCGAGACTATTTGCAGCCTATCAATTCGTTTCTCGACGCGAGCGCCAAGGTTGGCATCGCCCCACGAATGTTACCCCCCCTGCCAGACCCCATTCCGCGCACAAGGTTTTCTTCAGCGCAAGTCAAGAGCATCATGTCCATGATTGCCGAGCAAACGCCCGCACCCGACGCCCAAGAACAGTCGCTAGGGATGCGATTCTACGGCATGGTGGACGCCATGGGCGAAACTCTGCCCTCCGCCGATTCCACGTCGCCAAAAAAGAGCGGATTCACTCGCTTTGGTGGCGTCAGCGAATTCGAACAACGAGAAAATTGCGATAAACTGTCAATATCTCCTACTTCTACGATAGAAGGAGATAACGAAAGCAGCGCGTCAGTGGATTCGTGCGATGATGAGATTATGATTCACACCCCGGGCGGGGCGAAGCCGCGTTTGATCTCTTAACGCGATCCGCTTTTGTAGAAGTATATATCATTAAACGCTGTACTGATAGTAGTGTAAATAATGTAAAAAATGCATGTTCTACGCAATCAATCGCAAGAGCTGGCCCGAGAGTTGGAACGATTTCCCAGTCTCCTCCAAGCAGCGATCCTTTTCTTCTCTCGACCATGCTTCGGAGACGTCGTTTAACAATCCTCGCACGCGCGTCAACGACTCATCCAACCCTCCATGCTCGCGCCACTCATAGAACTCTAAAGCCTTACCATCCAGAATCATCTCGCTGACTTTCCGGCCAATCATGCGCCCACCAGCGCTGTGCGCAAAGTATACGTTATAAAAATGACAGATAAACTCGGGCGGGGACGTCTTCGCCAGCGCCGTTAAAAAATCCGCGTACTCCTTCCCAGCCCCAGTGGCTTCGTACTCCTTCAACCCGAACCGTTCGCACATATACGCGATATCCTTATCCAACGCACTCGTGCGCTCGAGCCCACTCGACTTGAACTTGCCGTACGTCGACGCGTTCGCGTCGTCCCCGACCACGCCCTCCATCGCACGATACACCGCACGCGACTCAATTAAAAACGCCAAGTATCCCTCCGGTGTCGGTGCCCATCGCGCCACGGGCTGCTGCTCCTTCTTCGCTTCATCGGTGGTCTTTTTACCCTCTTTAGGCGCTTGTTCGCGCGTGTGTAACGCCATGGCGACGCGACGCATCTCTTCCACGAAACCTTTTTGCGCACCCATGGATGCGCCGTGGCCGTGACCGTGTGCGGCGACGACGGTGACGGCGCGGGCGCGGTGCGACCGTGACGGGTGAGTGCTCGCGCGCACGGAGGCGTGCGCGCGAACGGTGGGTGCGGCGAGCATCATGACGCGTGTAGAAGTGACGATGAGTTGTGCACCACGCTTGAAGCGTTCTGGACATGGACACTTGCGGCTGTCGGAGCGGCGCGGCGGCGGTTTGGTTTGGTAGCGAATGCAGAGTGTACATTTTATTATAATAAATGTGGAGACTAAACAATACGTAATACTGGCTAAGTTCTGCGCGCGCCGCGGAAGCCGCCGCCGCGATCGGCGCGATCAGCGTGTAAGGAGTCGCGACGACGAAACTGACGTTCGCGATGGGCGTCCCGTTCATCCAAAATTCTAAACACGCCACTCACGGCGTCGACGATCGCATCGCTAGCTTCTGGCAGAGGTTTTCGAGGAGCCATAACCTTGAAGGCGAGCGCGGCGTCGATTTCGCGACGAACATCGGTGAGTAAATCCATGGTGTCGGCGCACGAGGAATCGATGACGACCCAGTCATCGAGCATGGTTCGGCGATTTTCGGGTGGTTTAATCGGTTCACCCGCCTCGTCGAGCAGCTCGCTCGACGCGTTCGCGTCTGAGGCATCTGCACCCATGAAATCGCGCTTGGCGAGCTCGTGTCCGCCGAATAACATGAGCTGTTCTGGCCGCATTGCCGTGACGTCTCTCAGGAACACTTGCGAGCTGAGCATCATTTCACGATACAAAAACCAACGTGGCAACGGCGTGCGATCACGAGGAGGCTTACGATGGAACGCCACACTCGATGGGTGCAGCCCTGCGTGCTCTTCCATGCGCGTGCGTAAAGTGCCAAAGTTACCAATTTGGCGGCGAGCGGCAATGTTTCCGGGAAGACCGGCGGCCCACACCGCTGCAAACAACGAGTCATTGCCTGAATTGTGGTTCACTGTTGCATCAAAACGCAACGTCTTCTTGCTTGAAGAGTATCCTTCTAAATCATGATCTGGGACGAGACCAATACGACTGAGCTCGTGCAAGAGCTGCGAGCGCACGGAGGAAATTGTGTTCAATGCGACAACGGAGACAAAGTTGTCGCTCGCCCAGCGGCGCGCGCTATCCCATCCCTCCTCGTACACCACGCGCTGGAACTCATCGTATGCGCGTACGGTGGCCAATAAATCGGACGTGTTGCAAAACGACTGCCGAATCTCTCGCGCCTCATCTCGCATGCCAGGAGGCACGTAGAATGGATCTCGCGAGCTAAAGCACGCCGCCGCCGTGAGCACCGGGTCGAGGCACTTCATCACGGCACCCATAATCAACATTCGTCCAGTCCCGGGGTCGAGCGGGAGAATCGACAACAGTCGACCCATGGGGGTAAGGAACTCACCGCCCGACGTTGTGTCGGTCTTAATTGCGCCGAGCTTGAAGAGTCGATCCATGGCGTGCGCCACCGTCTCCTCCGCCGGCGGATCCATGGCTTTGGATAAAAATTGCTGCACACCAGCGGTGGTCATCGAGCACGTTTGCAAGCACGTCGCCTCAAGCGCGGTGCGCTGAATTTCAGGCGTCGGGCGCTCGGCCATGGCATGCAGCGTACCGTGAGAGTAAATACGATAGCATGAGCCGGGTGCGACACGACCGGCGCGACCAGTGCGTTGCGTCGCGCTCGCTCTTGATGTGCACACTGTTCCCATCATGGACATGCCACTCTCGGCGTTCCATGACATTTCACGCACCAAACCACTGTCAATCACTGCAAGGACGTCATTGATTGTCACGGAAGATTCCGCGATGTTTGTCGCAAAAATAACCTTCACGACTCCGTCTGGCGCTGGAATGAAGACCTTTTGCTGCTCTTCTTGCGGAATTGTCGAATGCAAAGGGATGACTTTGATCTTCTGAGACAGCTCAGGGTCGGATGTTTCTTCTAACACGGCCATAGCCGCCTTGATTTCGTCCCAGCCTGGCAAGAAACATAAGATACTACCCTTTCTACCGGCATCTGTTTCCACGGTGGCGACGTGCTTGGCGACTTGCGCGACGAGTTGCACAGTAATTTCACTCACTTCCTTCTCGGAACTCGCGCCCTTACGTTTAGTTAACGCCCCTGTGCGCATGGAAGACTCTCCCGTTCGAGCATCGCGAAGTGCAACTGCACGACGAAGCGCACGGACTCGAGATGAAGCTCGCATTTGGCGAGGCGACATGCCTCTGCGACCCACGGCGCCTTCAATTTCTATAGCCAAATCCTCGTTATCATCGCTCATGTCATCCTCGTCGTCCTCATCATCCTCGTCTTCGGAGACCTCAACTTCGACTTGCTCATCTTCTGCGGCAGCGAGACGCTCGATCTGCTGCGCCGCAATCTCTTCTGCCTCCGCCTCTTCGAGTTCACGGTGTAACGCTCTGTCTTGAGCCATGAGTAGTTCCTTCGCCAAAGCTTTCAGAGATTTCGGAAACTCCTTTCGTTCGGGCTTGACCTCATTGAGTAATGATTCGTCTTCTACGTCGAGTTCGGGCGTCGTCTCGTCGAGCAAGTCCTCCAGGTGATAGATTTCAACCGGATGCCTTGGTTTCGTAGGCACGCTCATGAGCGGCACCTTCTTACCCGAATCTTGACCGGCGAAGTAATCACTAAATGACTCCGCATCGAGCGTTGCACTCATGAGAACGACGCGCAAATCTGGACGCTTTGTGATTAATTCACGAAGCAAAACGAGCAAGAAATCAGTGTTGATATCGCGCTCGTGCACTTCGTCAATCATCACGTGAGAAATGCCATCCAAGGACTGATCACGCATGAGTCGGCGAAGTAAGACCCCGGTGGTCACAAATTCAATGTTTGCAGCATCGCGCGGTGAAGTGCCGTGCAGACGAACGGCAAAGCCGACCGAGTTTCCGATAGGTTCATCACGCTCAGCGGCGACGCGCTCAGCGACAGAAACCGCCGCGATTCGTCGAGGCTGCGTGACTATAATACGCGTGTTCGGGCCTTGCCCGCTCGCAATGGCGTCTTCTAAAATATATTGAGGACATTGCGTGGATTTGCCGCTCCCTGTGCCTCCAGAAACTACGACGACTTGTTCGGTGCGCAAGGCGCTGATGAGGTCTTCTCTAATAGCCTTGATTGGAAGAGCGTCTCGAATAGCCTTCATCACCCCTTGCGGACTCTTCTCGTCGTTTAGCGCACGCTGCAGTCGCTCCGCCTCTTCTTCGGCGTATGTTACATTCTGCTCGGCCACGCGCTCGGCTGCGCGCGATACTCGCGCAGCTTTCACGATTTGATCAGCTTTTGAAGGACTGCCGTCGCCGGTAGCTCGCCATTTCGATTCTTGGCGCTCGGCAAACTTTTCTTCAAACTTGCGTTGCATCTCATCCAACGCCGCCATGCGTTCGTCGTGCTCAGATGGCGATCCCATAGCATCGACTAAGATATCAATCGCTTTATCCGGTAACGGTGACACGGACATCATGGCGACGTGATTTGCCGGCGACGAGTCGATGATTGCGTTCAACTCGTCCAAGCGATCCTTACCCATGAGTTCCGCTAGAGGCGCACCCACGGAGTTTATCACGGCTTCAGTTTCGCTTCCAGCTTTACTCACGGCCGTACCCGTAGCGACTAATTTCTTGCCACCGTCAATGAACACAGAGACCTCCGTGATAAAATTCCTCCCCTTGGACGACGTCGTCATTTGTGGCCTCGATGCGCCAAGCATTTCAAGGATCAACTGCGCGCGATTTTTCTTTGCTTGCTGTCTATCTTTCTCGCGCTCGAGCTGAATCTTACGCACGTCTGGAGGGTTGCGCGGGTCGACGCCACCTTCGAGAAACTGGCTGTATAAATCTGTAAGCGCCAAAGTTTGCGATTCCTTCTTCCCAAACGCTCTGCCGGTGTTTACAAACTCCACTTTACCATCATCCAACACCTTTGCATCGTTTGGAATGGGCGCAATCACGCCTTCTGGCACTGTCGTTCTCACGCTCGTGATAAAAGTCGCATTGTGCGACGGCCCGTCCATCGTCGTCGTCGTCCGCTGCTTGAATAACATTTTTATTGACGCCGTATGAATGACACTTTTCAAGTTTTGCGCATCGGGCACGCCTTCCAACATCTTAGCCTTTTGACGAGTCATTATTTCACGTCCATTCTCACCGTGCGTAACGACTACGGGCTTCGGTGCCGCCGGCTTACGCTTATTCGCCGACGCGCTCGCCTTTGCCGTTCCGGCGGCACTTTTCGCGCCCGAGGCGCCATTTCCTCGACCACCACCCTTTCCACCCTTAGGTCTACCCCAATTCTTACTCTTAGGTTTCGCCTTCGTCCCGCTGCTCGCGGTTTTACTCGCACCAGTACCCACCGGCGCCTTTTTCTTCCCACCTTCGCCCGCCGCCGCCGCCGCCGTCGTCAGCGCCCGACCGCCCCCGACCGCCCCGCTCAACGACTTTGACACATTCCACGACGCTAACCCGCGCGGCACGCGCATAAAACTCTGCGCGCGCATCATTCTCGCACCACTCACGACGCACCGTGCGCGTCGCCACGCCCCCAGCGACGCCGTGAACCCATCACTCGAGCGCACCAGCGCCAACGTCATCACCCGCCTCGACGACGACTGCGCCGCCATTGGTGCCATCCCGCGAGTGCCGGCGCTGACGCCGCACAGTGCGCTCATATCCGCGCCTTGTACAGTGCGTGCAGACGCCCGAACGTGTGCGAGCGCGCGGCGCATCGACGACTGGCGAATCGCATGCGAAGGCGCGCCGCCTCAACACGCGATAAAAACCATGTATACTCACAAACACAGTACTTTAAAATACATAACTACTATATATATTATTTATACCCACTGGTTTGGCATCCAATGTTGCCGTGCGTGTGCCACATCACGTACTGTGTTATTTTTAAGCAAATGTGCTGTTATTTTCTGTGCGCGCAAGGGGAACCAACCCAGAAAAGACCGTTCGCGTTCCCACACTTTGCGTCGCGTTCGCGGTCGCGCGGTGGCGCCGCAGACGCCACGCGAACGCCGAGCGCGCGATGACGGACGCGGATGGATATTTATCCGACGGCGCGCGCGCGCGCGTCGACGCATCGCGCGTTCTGGTGCGCGTACAGCGCTCAACACGAAGCGCTGAAAAGAGGATGGATGACGGTGCTCGGTCGCAATTAGTGCGCGTAGACGCGTCGCACGCGCGGGTTGGCGCGACTCGGGACGTGGCGAAGGAGTATGAACGCGTGATTGATGCGCTGCGCGAACGGGTGAAGGCGTACGGGGAGGCGCACGAGTGGAACGTGCGTGAGACGCGGGCGGCGACGCGCGGGTTGGCGGGCGTCGCGCGCGAGTTACGCGCTGTGTTATGCGCGGCGGATGGCGATGAAGACGAGGAGGAGGAGGGTGATGAGGACTCTGCTGTGGTGCTTGGTCGCGCGGTGGCGACAGTTGAGCGGTTGTGCGCGGAGGCAAGCGAACGGGTGGTTCGCGGTGAGGAGCGAGACGCGGAGGATGTCGCGCGCGCCGCGAGAACGATGACAGAGCTCGCTCACGCGCGTGAGACGATTGAAACCATGCGTGCGGATGCGCAGGCGAAAGAAAATGAGGTCATTCAAAAGTTGCGCGCAGAGTTGAACGATGCGCGGGAGATGGCGAAAGCGAACGCGCGGGCGTGCGAACGCGCGGCGAGCGCGCGCGACATCGCCAAGGCGGATGCGTTTGAATTACGTCGACAGCTCAAGACGTTGCATGACAAGTGCACGCGGCAAGAGTCGCAGGTAAGTGATGCGATACGTGCGGCAGAAGGGTTAAAGGCTCGCGCGGAAGCAGCGGAGGCGGCAGCGGAGCACGCGCAGTCGTGCGTCATGGCGGCGACGGAATGCGAGGCAACAAAACAATCCGAGCTTGTCGACCGCGCGAGACGAGAGATATTAGACGCACGTGCGAGCGTGAGCGCGTTGGAGACAAAACTGCGAGAGACGAACGAGCAGCTGCGCGAGGCGCAGAAACAGCGCGGTCCTGATCTTGAACGCGCGAGACTCGAAGGCGCAAAGACATTTAAGACACGCGTAGACGCTTTGTCGACGCAACACGCCGACTTGGAGCGCGAGGTGGTAAAGAAGTCGGAGCGAATCGCAACTCTCGAACAAGAGATCGTGCACGCGCGCGCAGCGTTCGACGAGCTCAAACGCGGCGCAACATACAAGGTGCAGAGTTTAGAACGTAAGATTATAGACCACGCGTCGACGCTCGAAGCCATGGCGAATGAAAAGCGAGAGCTCGCGCGCGCGTGCGAAGACTCGTCCGCAAAATGTGCGGAATTGTCATCAAGAGATGCCTTGAACGCAGCAACGTTGGAAGAATGCCTTGAACGCGTGCGTACACTTTATGCCAAAGCCAACGTGGCGACGGGCGCTGTGGCGTCAATGAAGGCGAGACATAAGGGTGATGGCATGAAAATATCTGCGTTGAAGAGGCAGTTGCAGTCTTTGAGACGGGCAAAAGCCGCAGCTAAGGCATTATCTTCGTCGCTCGTTGCGGACAACGAAGCATCATTGATGCGCATCAGCCTGATGGAGGTACAACTGCGCGACGCAGAGAAAATCATCGCGAGCGCCAATCGCGAATGGGTTGGCGAACGTCAACGCCGCGTTCGCGCCGAGCAAGTATCGCAGCACGCAATGAGTGAGATTGATACCATGCGCTCTAGGTTACACGCTCTTGAAAGCGCAAGAGTAGAAGCAGACTTAGCGAACGCCACGACCATCGCGTCTGCGCTGGAAACAAACGTCGATGCCGAAGCAGAAATCCACAGCCTTCGCGCACAAATTGAAACTTTACGTGGCGAGCTCAAGGCAACCTCCGAAGCACTCTTAGGTGCGCGCGATGAACTCGCGACGGCGACGACACGCGAGCAGCGTCTTCGATGGGCATCGCGCGAGATGGAATCCATCAATGTTGAACTCAGACGCACCATCGACGAGCAATCGGCTTTAATTTCCGAACGCGACGCCATCGAGGCCGATCTGGCGCGTCGTGAAGAGGACCTCGCTGCCGCAGAAGCGCGTGCGGCGCACCTCGATGTCGAACTCGCAAACGCCAAGATTGAAGTGCGCCGCGCCAGAGAGACGTCGATGAAATTGTCGCTCGAGCTTGAATCGTCCACGCCTCGCGCGTTTGCGCCGCCGCGGCCGCAATCGCGTTGTGGCGACACAGCAGACGATCACTCGTCCCTCGCACTCATCGCAGATATTCAGCAAAAGGTCGCGTCGCCACCGACACGTGCACGTGGCGCGCAGAGCGACGACAAAGAAAACGCCGCAGCCGCAGACAAACCAAAAATATTGAGCTTCTCCACGCGACGCGGCGCGCCATCCACACCGCTCTCGCCGCTCAACATGCGCTAAACGCGCATCATAGCCGTGAAATACATCACTAGTATATATATGTACGCATATCAATCGCGAAAGCATCGACGCCGTGACCAAAAGTATTAAAATGAAGATGTGCTCTGTGCTCAATACCATGACGTCATAGGCACGCGCGGATTACGCGTCGCGAAAGCGTCATGCACGCCGCGCGCGCGCCCGCTCGAGGAGATGGGCGCGAGCACACGCTTCAAACGCGCCTCTACGCCGCCTCCGTCGCAGCCTCCGTCGCCGCAGTCGTCGTGAACCCGCTCGACGTCATCAAAACACGCATCCAAGCGCACGGCGCCGCCCGCCGAATCGGCGCACTCTCGCACGCCATCCCGTGCCCAGCGAGCTGTCCGACGAACGGAAACGCCGTATTGATGTGCTCGCCATCGTGTGAGCCGTCAGCGTGGCGCATGGCGCGCGAAGTCGTGCATAAAGAAGGGGCGAAAGGTTTATGGCGAGGCACCGGAGGCGCGTTGGTCGCCGCCTTTCCAACCGTCGGCATTTATTTACCCTGCTACGACTACGCGCTCGAGCGATTAGTCACACGAGGCGGTGTGGATGAAACGTTTGCGCCCGCACTCGCGGGTGCAGGAAGCAGGGCGTTGGCGGTGTTCGCGGTGGCGCCGTTGGAGCTCGCTCGGACGCGCGTCATGGCGACGAAACGCGGCGCTCCGGGCGTGTACGGACAGAGCGGTGGGCGTGCATTCGTCGGTGCGCTGCGAGAAAGTGCGAGCACAAAAGGTGGGAAAGGTGGGATCGGTGCGAGCGTGCGAAAGATGTGGACTGGGGTGGGGCCGACGTTGGCGCGGGACGTGCCGTACAGCGCCATGTACTGGGTCGGCGTCGAGCAGTGTCGAAGCGCTCTCGGTGGCGACCACGCCGGCGCCCGCAAACCGCACTCTATGCAAGAATTAGCAATGATCAATTTCGTGAGTGGTGTGGTATCAGGTGCGGTGGTGGCGACGTTGACGACGCCGTTGGATGTGGTAAAGACGCGCGTGCAAATTCGGGATGTGTACGCCGCGAGAGATTTCGCGTCGTCGACGGCGATTACCCCGAAAGTTGGGTACGGGCACGGGGTATGGAATGAGCTCACCACAGTGGCACGCAACGAAGGCGTCGGGGCGTTGTTCGCGGGATGGGGCCCACGCGCCGCTCGAGCGGCGCCCACGGGAGCGATTGTTTTAATGGCGTACGAGCTCGTCAAGGCAACAGTAGATGTTTAGTTAGCAAAGCCGTTTACGGAGTAGTACAAATCGTAGCAAGTTTAGCAAATTATAGTTACATCTAGTACATCAGAGTGTCACCACATCCAAGATTCTCTCGGCGGCGACGTACGCGCAGTCAGCGACGAGCGACAAATCACACACTGCCCTGTTTCGAGAGCCGCCTTTGTTGAGTGCAGAGCGCCACATTGCTTACACGTCATACCATTTTGAGATTTAGGTATCGAATCCAGCGTTGCCGCGCACATTTTACTAGCATCTTCGTCTTCGGGCACGTTCACGTCATTTTGACCGGCATCTTGACATTGTTTGAGCATCCCATATAAGCTCGCCGACGTCTCTGGAGGCGAAATCGAGATGAGCGTGGTAATCATGGACGCCGCCGTACCCGCGTTTCCCGCCTTGAAGTTCTTTGCACTTGCGAATCGCAACGACGCACGTCGATGGCGTTCTTCAATGTTCGGTAACGCCACCAAGTGTCGGGTTAAACGAGCGCACTCTTTTGGATTTCCCGCTAAGAGAGTCGTCGCGTCGCGTAAAATTTTACACGCCGTGGCGTACGACGCGCATCGAATCGCCACCTCATCACCCGAATGCACCGCATTCACCGCCGCCGCGACAAAGGCGAAAAGTGCTTCGCTCAACTTATTCGCATCGAACAACTCCAACCCTCGCGCGAATTCGCGCTTGGGGTTAATCGTGTCGGAATCTGGAAGAGAAATTTGTGCTAGCTCTTCGAAAAACGCCGAATCCGCGGCAAACGATGATCCTCCACCCGCGCCTCGCGGGCTAATAGGCCCCGACCCCCCTACACCTCGTGGACTAATAGGTCCCTGCGGATAATACTCCGCTGAAGACGCCGGTGAGGGCGCGCGAGCGCTCGATTTGGTCGCCGGAGCCTTTGTTTTCGCCTTGGTGGGCTGACCGACAACCATGGCGTCCAACATGTCATACGGGTCCAGCACCGCCCGGGGCTTTCGTACCGGCGGCCTGCTCGTCGTCGACGACGACGCCTTCGCTGCATCGTCTTCCATTTCTGGCGGTCGCTCAGGCATGCTCGATGCTGCCGCCGCGAATGCCACCTCGCGCGCGCTATCGCCGCCCAGACTAAATCCGGTGCTCGTGCGCTCGTTTGCGGCTCCATCACCCACCATCTTGGCTCGCGGTGGCGGCGCAAACGAAAACGAACTCAACGCTGGCATACTCATATTCGCCATCCCGCTCCCGTCGCTCGGTGGCTTAATCTCAATCCGCGGCACGCCTTTTGTCTTTTTCTTCGCATCGCCCACGCGTCGACGTCCGCGCGCTCCAAAGAAATCGTCGTCTTCATCCCCATCATCATCATCACCCGACGACGACGAGCTCGAGAACGACGCATGCGTTCGAGATATCCCAAACCCATCATTCTGAAACGCGTATGACGTCATCTCGCGCGTCGAAACACACGAAACGCTAGTGACTGCACGACGATAAGTCAACCTCCGCACCGGTGCGCGCACTCTCGCCTTCAACGCCCGCGCGCGTCACTCGCCCCTCAAATCCAACGCCTCGGGCGACGACAAAAAAGTTCCTCCACGCGTGCGCGTCGCCGATGCGACCCGATGCGCGGCGCGCGTCGATGTATGCCGCCGAATGCGTTCGGAATGTCCACGCACGGTGCGCCACACTCGCAACCTTTCCATCGATAAACATGCGTGTACCATCGATACATGATATCGATCAAACAAAGAGCTGTGCTTTCGATTTTGCTTTCGATTTGTATAGTGTGCGTTGGATTCGCGAGTTGTGTTGATTGCATCACCCCGCGCGCATTGCGCGGCGCGCGGCTCGGCGACACCGCGATGGCGGTCATGGAGTGCGACGCGATGGACATCGATGCGATGCGCGCGACGTCCGCGGAGGCGTCGAGAGGGAAGGCGCGAGCGCCGGCGCAGGGCGCGGGGCATTCGAATTCGTCATCGTGCACCGCCGCCAGCGCGCGCGAATCTTTAACGGCGACGGCGACGGATGCGATGGATGCGACGACGACGACGACGACGTCCAAGTATCGCGCATCGCAGACCCTGGAGGAACACGTGAATAAGAAGATTAACGCCGCGAAGCGCCGCACGAGGAGTGAGCTCAGCGTGAGCGGAGGGGATTGGTGTAAGCGTGGGTACGCGTACGACGGAGAGGCGACGGATGTGCGGCATTTGAAGCATTTATCAGCGATTGAGAGGGTAAGTGTGAAAGATATAACGCGTGAAGAGTTTGTGGAGAGGTTTGAGAAGACTCGGACGCCGTGTGTGATTACGGATGCGATGGATGGGTGGGCGTGCTACGACGAATCGTCGCCGCGATATTGGAGCGTGGATAATTTAACGCGTCGATTTCGTGACGTAAAGTTTAAGATTGGGAGCGATGATGACGGTTATGCGGTGCGTTTGAAGATGAAGCATATACAGCGGTATTTGAATGATCCGGTGCATACGCGAGATGATTCGCCCATGTACGCGTTTGATGGGAACGTGTTTGACCGCGAGGCGACAAAGGAATTATTGGATGATTTTTCCATTCCGGATTGGTTCAAGGAGGATTTATTTCAATATGTTGGGCATAAACGTCGGCCACCGTATCGGTGGATTGTATTTGGGCCGCCACGGAGTGGAAGTTCGGTGCACATTGATCCATTGGCGACGAGCGCGTGGAACGCTTTGATTTCTGGGCGCAAGCGTTGGGCGCTCTACCCTCCCGGTGCGATGGATAAACCGACGATCAAGCCGCGAGGGATTGGGCTTGATGGTGAATCCATAACATGGTTTAACGTCATGTACCCGCGCACGGTGACGGAGGAGTGGAAAAGCAAGGGATTGCCGCCGCCCATTGACGTGATTCAGCACCCTGGAGAAATTATGTTTGTCCCAGACGGTTGGTGGCATGCGGTGTTGAATCTCGACCATACTATGGCGGTCACGCAAAACTTTAGCACAACAGCGCGTTTTGACGCAGTCTGGCGCATCACCCACCGTGCGCGACCGAAAATGTCGCTCAAATGGTTGGCAAAGTTACGCGTGGTTCGACCGGATTTAGCCGCCGTCGCGGACGCGCAGCCGCGACGAAGCGAGCTCAGTGCCGGCGAGAAAACCAGCTCGACGAGTAGCTCGTCTGAAGGTTCGAGTGACACCGAGTAAACGTATCGATCATGGCGAGGGAGATACGCACATATTCACTCGCAAACACGTACCAACATTCTGACATTTTAGTAGCCAAGACGAGATGTCGATTGAAAAACGACAAACGCGTCTACGAATTGACATGATTACATTTTAACAAAGACGATTACAATCTAAAATTGAGAGCGTAATGTTACAACAAAAGCGCTTGCTTTGCACGAAACTAAATGATGACAAACTAATCGTCGGCGCGAAGTATGAAGCCATGTGCTACGCCGTCAAAATGAAATTCAAGTCAATACCCGCATCACCCACGCGTTCGGTGTACGAACTCGCCACGTTCGACTGCTCGAGAAATGCACTCATGGTGAATGCTAAGTAATCATTCGATGGTGCGTTGTACCCACGAGAAATCAACTCGCGCGCGCCCCACAGCGTCGCTGGCCCGTCAACGCGCACGCGCACGCGACGTTCATTCCCCACAGCCGCGCCATCTCCCGCGTCACCATCAACGACGATTTTAAGTGCGTAGCCGTTATCTACAAACACCTTGCTCAATGCGTGTAAGCCTTCAACACTCGCATCCAGTCGTTCCTTGGTCGACATTGACGTCGACGTCGAAATCGCCGACGGAACGCCGGCAAACGTCTCCACCTCGAAATCTTCCCCGCGGTCAAATCCATCCCGCAATCTCGCGTAAATCTTCCGCCCACACCCCTCAGCGATCGCCTCGGGCAACATCGCGTTATCCCTCAACGCCGCATCGCGTCTAATAATCGTCGAAGTACCCTCGGCGCCCGTTTTCTCCTCAAACACGGCGCTCGACTTTGGAATTTCCCTCGCAATCGTGGCCATCTGAACGAAAGACACGAAATCAAAGTACAGCGGGTCACCAATCGCGCCTTGTTCAATCTTTATCGGGTCATACAAGTACTTATAAGCCTCCCACTCGTTCCGACGAAGCTTCCAGCTCGTCGCCTGAAACGCATCCATCGCCATCACGTCGGCGTCATCGATCGCTTCGTACGCGCTTCGAAGCAACAACACCGCAAACGGCACGGAAATTTTCGATCGAGGGAACTTCACGGGCTCGGGCGGTTGCGGAAATGCGCCACCAAACGTCGGCGCCGCAGACGGCGGTAAATACGACGCGAGCGCGGATGATGATGGTGATGAAGTCAACACTGTCGCCACCGCGAACGATGCGGCGCGCAACGCCTGACGCCGCCCAACGACGGCGTCGTCCGCGTCAGTCGCGCGCACCGCACGCGTCG
>Ga0182090_1703425_pt1 | contig 16237 bp, 14 predicted proteins | sample 041ome_24_FD_127767 | JGI IMG/M metagenome (GOLD analysis project Ga0182090, IMG submission 127767) | Metatranscriptome of coastal salt marsh microbial communities from the Groves Creek Marsh, Georgia, USA - 041408BS metaT (Metagenome... | ecosystem: Environmental > Aquatic > Marine > Intertidal... | reverse complement strand
CACAATAGGAAGACCGGAACAGCAGCAAGTGCGCCATAAATCGTTTGGTTGCTGGTGGCGGACGCCACGTAAAATCCGAACCCTGCCTTCAGGCACCCGAATAGCAGGGATGCCACCAATCCACCGCGCATTGCGTCCCGGATTCGGACACGACGATTCGGTGTGGCAGCAAATAAGAATGTAAACGCCACCGCTTGCATCAAGAACGGCGTCACCTGCTCCATAATGTCAGCAATGCCGAAGACATCCACCCGGCTTGACACATCAAAGAAGTAGCTGGAGAGAGACAGGCTGGCGGCGATCAAAAGCGGCGGCAGTGTCAAGAGCGCCCAGAACACGATCAACTTCAAGCCGAGTGGTCGTCGCAGCACAACCCGCCAGATGCCATTCAGTGTGCTTTCAATCGTGTTCAGCATCAGGATAGACGTAACGGCAATGCCGATCACGCCCATGGTCCCAAGGCCCTTGGCATTGTCGAGGAAAGTCTCCAGCGCGTTACGGACGGTCTCGCCAGCCCCAGGGGCCAAGGGCGCTAAAATCATCTCCTTCACTTGGTCCCTGGCACCCTCAAGCGCCGGGAAGGCAGATAGAATTGCCAGGAACACGGCAATGATCGGCACAAGCCCCAACAAAGACGTGTATGTCAGGGATGAAGCCGTTTGCAGCCCTCTATCTTCAATAAATCGCTGAATCACGTATCGCAAAAACGCCGGTGTGTCGGCCAAGGATCGCTTTGCTGTTCGGGCGACCCGGCGGCGCAGCAGAGGCTTTGCTTCAACCGGTGCAGCTTCATCTAGCTCCGCTGGCCCCTCTGTAATCGGGAGAGGCGTATCATCCTTTGAAACGCCGTCCGCATCCGCCGGTGAGGCAGCTTCTTTGTGCGGTTTGTTGGCTTCAGACATTGCGCCGCTCGCGTTTGTGTCAGGGTTGAGAACCGGACCTCGATCACACTATTGGCCGTCAATCGTGTGAACTTCAATAGCGCCATAAGGTTAAACGTTTACCCGGGGAACTTAGTCCGCTAGATTCACCCCGGCTGACGGCGCGCGGCGTCGTCCGGGGGGACATCGAACAGGGTCGGTATGGACCGCACGATATACGGCTTCATATTCCGCTACAGCAAGGCGCAGCAGATATTTCTGTTGATCGTCACCTGTTCGGCATTCCCATTCATTTATCTCCAGCCGGATATTGTGAAGCGCATCGTCAATGATGCGATTCGCGGCAGTGTGAGCGATTTCCCCAAGGAAGTGCTTGGTTTCGAGTTCGAGCAGATACCGTTCCTCATACTCATGTGCTTCGGCTTTTTGCTGCTCGTCATCATCAATGGCGGGTTCAAGTTCTTTATCAATTCATCCAAGGGCCGCCTGGGTGAGCGTATGCTGCGCCGCCTGCGCTATACGCTTTATGGCCGGGTGCTCAGGTTCCCGCTGCCCCATTTCAAGCGTGTATCCCAGGGTGAAGTGATCCCGATGATCACCCAGGAAGTTGAGCCGTTAGGCGGCTTCATTGGTGACGCGATTGCCCAGCCGGTTTTCCAGGCTGGGATGCTGATCACGTTCCTGATCTTCATCATTGTCCAGGATTGGATGATGGGCTGTGCGGCAATGGCGATGTTCCCGATCCAGGGCTACATCATTCCAAAGCTGCAAAAGAAGGTGAACGCCCTCGGCAAGCGGCGTGTGCAAGCTGTTCGGCGCGTTTCTGAGCGCATCAGCGAAAGCATCAATGGCATCCAGGAAGTGCATTCCAACGATGCATCTAACCTGATGCGCGCTGAATTCGCGATGCACCTTGGCCGCATCTACGACATTCGCTTTGAGATTTATCAGCGTAAATTCATCATCAAGTTCATCAACAATACGCTGGCCCAGTTCACGCCGTTTCTGTTCTATCTCATAGGCGGTTATCTGGTGATCGAGGGCAATCTTTCCATCGGCGCGCTTATCGGCGTTATCAGCGCCCATAAAGACATGAACTCGCCCTGGAAAGAATTGCTGGCCTTCTATCAGCAATACATGGACGCCAAGATCAAATACGAGCAGGTCGTCGAGCAGTTCGATCCGCCCGGCATGCTGGACGAAAGCCTGCAGCTGGAAGAGCCCGAGTCCGTCAGCCCCATCCCGAAGGATGCAACAGTCGCAGCGCAGAGCCTGACCTATCAGGAAGACGAAACCTCGACGCCTGTCCAGAACTTGAACCTGGAATTCAAGGCAGGCGAACGCTTGGCACTGACTGGCCCATCCGGCGGCGGCAAGGACGAGCTCGCCGCCCTCCTCGCGCGCTTGCTGATACCCACAGGTGGCCGCGTCGCGATTGCGGGCGAAGATCTGGCAGACTTCACGGAAGCTCGCACAGGGCGACGCTTGGCCTATGTCGGCCCCGCCGCATATCTCTTCTCCGATAGCGTACGAGCGAACCTGCTATTCGGGCTGAAACATCGCCCCTTGGCGACGCCAGAAATTGATGAGGAAGAGACCGCCGCCCGTACCGAAAAAATGGCGGAGAACGCTCGTGCGGGTAACACTGACGAAGACTTCAACGATGATTGGGTCGATTACAAAACCCTTGGCGTCGACGAAACCGCAACGACTGATGATCGCCTGATCGCCCTTCTGGAAGAGGTCGATCTGACTCGTGCCGTTTATGACTACGGCCTCCGCAGTGCCGTTGATCTGACAGGCAGGGATGGCCTGAGCGACCGCATTCTTGAGGCCCGGGCACGATTGAGCGCACTGCTCGCTGAGCAAAGCTTGGAAGATTTGGTCGAGCCCTATGACCCAGAAAAATACAACGACAATGCCTCATTGGCAGAGAACCTGCTGTTCGGCACGGTGATCTCCGACAAGCTGAACGTCGATGCGCTTGGCGACCACGCCTATGTGCTTGCAACGATCAAGGAAGTTGGTCTGACCGAAGACTTACTCGGCATTGGTCGCGAAACTGCCGCCCTGATGCTCGAATTGTTCGCGGATGTAGAGCCCGGTGACGCATTGTTCGAGCAATACAGCTTCATTAAGGCCGAAGATCTGCCGGAATATCAGATCATTGTGGCGAAGTTTGATCGCGGCGGCGCTGAAGCCCTGAATGACCGTGAACGGTCCATGTTGCTGACATTGCCGTTCAAGCTCATCCCGGCCCGTCACCGTTTAGGCCTTATCACTGACGAAATCCGTGAACGCGTCATCGAGGCCCGCAAGCACTTCCGTGAGCATATGCCGGAAGACCTGGCGGGTGCTGTCGAGTTCTTTGACCCTGCTGAGTTCAACGCCGTGGCGTCCGTGCAGGATAATATCCTGTTCGGTAAAATCGCTTATGGCCAAGCTGAAGGTCCTGAAACAGTTGGTCGCCTGATTGACGAAACCGTGGACGAGCTTGGCTTGCGCCGGGATATCGTCGGCGCGGGTCTGGAGTTCCAGGTTGGCATCGGTGGGTCCAGGCTATCTGGCACACAGCGCCAGAAGATCGCCATTGCGCGCGCGCTCGCCAAGCAGCCAGATATCCTGATCTTGAATGCCGCGACAGATGGCATGGACACACGGACACGGCATGCGCTCGTTGATCGCGTGCTGGCGGCAGCCCCTGGCGGTGTCGTTTGGGCCGTAGGCGATGGCGAGTATTTGAAAGGATTTGACCGTGCGGCTGAGGTGGCTGGCGGTAAGGTCGTTAACGTAGAAACGCTAGATTCGGCTGCGGCCGAACCAGCGAGTTAAGGAAGCTATCGATGTCTTTGGCGGAAGAAGTCGATGTGCTGCGCCAGATCGCTCTGTTTGAGCGGATGGAGCCAGCGAAACTGAAACTGTTAGCCATGACCAGTGACCGGGTCACCTTTAGACCTGGCGGCACCATGATGCGCCAAGGCGACGATGGTGACGCCGCTTATGTCGTGATCACGGGTGGTGCCAATGTGCTGGTCAATACACCCAATGGCCCACTTAAGGTGGCCGAACTGGGTGCAGGCCAAATCGTCGGTGAAATCGCCATTCTGGTTGATATCCCGCGTACGGCGACGGTTGAAGCGCAGGACGAATTGGTCGCGCTGAAAATCTCCAAAGATAATTTCCTGCGCCTGCTGAATAACTCACCCCAGGTCGGGATCGAAATTATCCGCGTGCTGGCAAGCCGCCTCGAAAATACGACCAACCAACTCCGCGAAGCGATCGCGAAAATACCGAAGTGAGCCGCCTAGACAGCGCCATCCGCCGGCTGGAAGCGCAGCGCGCCTGCCTGAACCGTGCTGCAGCCATGATCAAGGATGTTCCCGGCATCGTCCTGGAGCTTGGCCTTGGCAATGGCCGCACCTATGACCACCTCAAAGAATTGCTGCCTGATCGGCGCATCGTTGTGTTCGAACGCAAAGCCATGGCGCATCCAGACAGCATGCCGCCCGCTGAAAACCTGATCGAAGGCGATTTCCGCGACACTATTCCCGGTATTGCAGCGAAGCTTGGCGAACAGGCCGCACTGATGCACGGCGATATCGGCAGTGGCGACAAGGCTGACACACTGGCTCTCGCAGAATGGCTAGGGCCGATGCTGCAGCCCCTGGCAGCACCCGGCTGTATGATTGTTTCCGATCAACGGTTGACCCTGGCTGGCGGCGATGTATTCCCTTTGCCGGGAATGGTGGCGGACGGTCGCTACCATATGCTCCGCCTACAGAGTTGAAGCCATGCCAAAGCCTGAGTCCAATCTGACCTTCGATGAATTCCTGAATGTCGATATCCGCGTTGGCCGCATTGTTAATGCGGAGCCATATCCTGAAGCGCGCAAGCCCGCCTTCAAAGTCTGGGTGGATTTCGGGCCAGAAATTGGCGAGCTAAAAACATCCGCTCAGATTACGGTGCATTACACACCTGAAGGGCTAATCGGTAAGCTGGTTGCTGGCGTCGTCAATTTCCCGAACAAGCAGATCGGCAAGTTCCAAAGCCAGTTCCTGCTTCTTGGTTTTCCAGATGCAGACGGTGCCGTTGTTCTGATTCAGCCCACCCACGACACACCACTTGGCGGACGACTTCACTAGGCACTCTTTTTAGAGGCGAGGACAAAGCATGCCGGGCCGCCTTATCGCTATAGCGCAACAAAAAGGCGGCGTCGGCAAAACAACTGTCACCGCTCACCTAGCCGCCGCCTTCGCCGAAACAGGCAAACGTGTCGCCCTCCTCGATATAGACCCGCAAGGCACGCTTATCGCCTGGGGCGGCATTCGCAGCGCCCTGGCACCTGCCCCGAAGTTCGCCTTGTCTGTGGAAGCGATACCCGGCCACCGGGTCCGCGAAGCCGCAGAGCGCCTATTGCGCGGTGCGGACGCCGTGGATTTCGTGTTGATCGACGCCCCGCCCCATTCCGACACAGATACGCGCCAAGCCCTACGCGCCGCCCATCTGACCATCGCGCCGATCCAACCGAGCCCGCTGGACCTTTGGGCATCCAAACCGGTCGCGGATCTGGCAGAGGCCGCCAATTGCCCGCTCGCGTTCCTGCTAAACCGCACACCGCCCCGCGCCCGACTGACAGACGCCATTGCCAAGGGAGCGAGCGAACTTGGCGGCACACTCCTCAAGCCGCGCATCGGTGCTCGCGTCGCTTTTGCCGCTGCTATGGGTGAAGGGCTGACAGTGCTTGAGACGAAGCCCAAAAGCATTGGTGCCGAAGAAATCCGCGCCGCTGCAAAAGCGGTGCTGAAACTGCTGAAGTAATCTGAACCTGTCGCCAGCGCTAACCTATGCCGCTAGATTGAGGGTATTCACCACTCAATTTAGGAACGCGCTCTCCCATGACCACGACTGCAAGTGTCCGGCCCCGCCGCAGCTTTATCTTCTCCCCTGGCCTTAATCCGGCCATGTATCCGAAAGCGCTGGCCTCTGGTGCCGATATCGTCTGTGTCGAATTAGAAGACGGCATTGCACCTAAGGACAAAGCCGCCGCTCGCGCCAACGCCATCAAGCTTTTTGAAGAACCGCAGGCGGATGATGACGTTGAACGCATCGTTCGGATTAACTGCTTACGTGAGCAGTTCGGCCTGTTGGATGTTCAAGCCGTCCTGGCGACTGATACCCCGCCGCCTGCCCTGATGCTGCCCAAAGTCCGCTCACCAGATGAGGTGAAATGGCTGGATGATCTCCTGACTGAGCGCGGCCATGACACACGCCTCCATGTCATCATCGAAACCAATCCAGCACTCGAAGCTGTGCATGACATCGCCCGCTCTAGCGACCGGATTGATGCGCTGTTCTTCGGCGGTGTGGATATGGCGGCGGAACTGCGCTGCGCCAATGCATGGGAACCGCTGCTCTATGCCCGCTCACGCATTGTGCACGCAGCCGCCAGCATTGGCGTAGATGCGATAGACGTACCGTTCCTGGACCTGGAAGACCCTGAGGGCATGGTGGAAGCGGCTACACTGGCGCGAGACCTTGGGTTTTCTGGCAAAGGCTCCATCCATCCAAAGCAGATCGCGGCCCTGAACGAAGTGTTCACACCCGATGACGCCACTGTCGCACGCGCCCGCCGCATCGTCGATACATTCCGCGAAGCCGATACGGGCCTTGTTGTCATTGACGGCAAACTCATTGAGCGCCCCGTCCTGCGTGAGATGGACCGCATCCTCGCCATCGCTGACCGTGTGAAAGGCTGACACCATGGCCAAGCGGCATATGAAACTCGGTGCCTTTATGCGGCCCGTCAGCATTCACACTGCCGCTTGGCGCTATCCGGGCGGCACACCGGATGCGAATTTTAATCTGGAAGCGCTCATCAGCTATGCCAAGAAGCTGGAGGAAGGCCTGTTCGACGCCTTCTTCATGGCTGATCATCTGGCCGTGCTGAACATGCCCATGGACGCGCTGAAACGCTCCGCCACGGTCACATCCTTCGACCCGCTGACCCTGCTGCCAGCGCTGGCAATGCACACCAAGCATCTGGGGCTGATCGCAACGGCCTCCACGACGTTTGAGCCGCCTTACATGATCGCGCGGCGGTTCGCGTCGCTGGACCATATCTCCAATGGCCGGGCCGGGTGGAATATCGTCACGACTTCCAACCCCGATGCTGCCAAGAACTTCGGCATGACCGACCAGATGGACCATGCCGAGCGATATCGCCTGGCACGGGAAGCCTATGACGTCGTTACCGGACTTTGGGACAGCTGGGCCGATGATGCTTTCACCCGGGATGTTGAGAGCGGCGTGTTCTTTGATCCAGACAGGCTCCACACGCTTGACCACAAGGGCGAGTTTTTTGAAGTTCGCGGGCCTTTGAATATTGGGCGCCCCGTTCAAGGCTGGCCTTTGATCGTGCAAGCCGGCGCTTCTGAAGCGGGCAAGCAACTGGCGGCTGAGACGGCAGAAATGGTGTTCTGTTCCCACCGCAACCTGGCAGATGGCCAAGCGTTCTATGGCGACGTGAAGGCCCGTGCCAAAGCCGCAGGCCGGGACCCGGAGCATGTGAAAATCTTGCCCGGCGCACTGGTAGTCGTGGGCGATAGTGAGGATGAGGCGCGGGAGAAACGGGCATTGCTGGATAGCTTGGTCCACTATGACAGCGGCATTGCCTCCCTTTCCATCGCGCTTGGCCATGACGCATCAGAGTTTGATCCCGCTGGCCCTTTACCAGACGTGCCGGAAACCAATGCCAGCAAATCCGGCCAGGAGCGCGTGAAGAAGCTGGCGCGGGAGGAAGGGCTGACCGTTCGCCAACTCGCCGGGCGCCTGGGCGGCTATTCTGGCAACGCCTTTGTCGGTGCAGCCAAGACGGTCGCGGAGGAAATGGAGACTTGGGTGATGGAAGGCGGATCCGACGGGTTCAACGTCATGTTTCCCTATTTGCCTGCAGGGCTGGATGATTTCGTCGATAAGGTCGTGCCAGAACTGCAGCGACGCGGCGTCTACCGCACCGCTTATGAAGGCGCTACGCTTCGGGAAAATTTGGGCCTACCGCGCCCATCCAATCGCTTTTTCGCCAAAGGATAACTTCCCATGGAAATCTGCGCGCAATTCCCCACCCGCACCATCGGCAATGATCCCGCCAAGATTAAAGACTGGGCGCAAGCGGCAGAGGACCTGGGCTACAGCTATATCGAAGTGCCGGATCACGTATTCGGCGCGTCCCCCCGCGACGGCTGGACGCCGACATATGCAGCGGATGAGGACTTCCACGAAACCTTCGTCACCATTGGCTTCCTGGCGGCCTGCACCAGAACCATCCGCCTTTCCAGTGGCGTGCTGATCCTGCCGCAACGGCAGACGGGCGTTGTGGCGAAGCAGGCAGCGGAAGCGGACTTGCTCTCCGGCGGGCGTCTACGCCTCGGCATCGGGGTTGGCTGGAACCATGTGGAATATGAGGCGCTGGAAGCCGATTGGCGCACCCGTGGCCGCAAACAGGCTGAACAGGTGGAGGTGCTACGCATGCTCTGGTCTGAGGAACTTGTGAGCTTCAAAGGCGAGTTCCACGAGTTTAGCGAAATCAACATCATGCCAGGGCCAGTGCAGAAGCCGATCCCGATCTGGTTCGGCGGGTCCGCAGACGCCGTCATCAAGCGCGCCGCCCGCATTGGCGATGGCTGGATGCCGATCATGCCGCCGAACGAAAAAGCGGCGGAGTGCGTGGCGAAACTGAACGGCTGGCTTGATGAATTCGGCCGCGACAAATCCACGTTCGGCCTAGAAACCTGGCTCCGCGCAGATGCTTTCGACCCGGATAAATGGGCTCGCACAGCAGACGCCTGGGCCAAACTCGGTGCCCAAATGGCCATGCTGTACCCAATGTACCCACTGCCCACGTTTGAAGATCACATCAAAGCGCTGGAGGCCTTCAAAGGCGCTGTTGGGGACTAACGATGGTTGATGCGGGCACCGTCAATGCAGCAAGTTCGGTCGCTCGGCAGCTCATAACAGAAGCAGATGAGATTGAACGAACCCGCCGGTTTCCGGCAACCCTGACGGATGCACTTATTGCCTCCGGCATGCTCCGGATGCTCCTGCCAAAGGTTTATGGCGGCGGGGAGGTCGATCCTGGAACCTATCTTGGGGCTATTATCGCGTTGGCGAAGGGTGATGGATCTGTCGCTTGGAATGTATTTGTCGCCAATAGCGCTGCGCTCATCGCTCCATTTCTGCCGGAAACGTCGGCCCGCGCGATATTCGATGACCCGGCAGCGCTGATCGCCTGGGGGCCGCCGAACGGCCAAGGTGCAAAAGGGGTTGAGGGCGGATATCTCGTGAATGGCTCATGGGACTTCGCCAGCGGGTGCCGACAAGCGACTTGGATGGGCGCTCATGGCCCTGTCATCGAGGCTGATGGCAATCCTCGCCTAAACGCACAAGGCAAGCCGCTGATCCGCACCTGGCTGTTTCCTGTGGATGAAGCTGAGCGCCATGATGTTTGGAACCCGATTGGGCTGCGCGGTACGGCATCTGACTCCTATACGGTGCGAGATCTGTTCGTCCCGGAGGATTTCAGCTCCACACGCGAGTATCCGGAAGAACGGCAAATCTCTGGACCGCTCTATGCCTTCACCATGCAAGGGCTGTATGCCGTTGGGATGGCGGGCGTAGCACTCGGCCTGGCCCAGGCAATGCTAGAGGATTTCAAGGCGCTGGCGGCGGAGAAAACACCGCGCGGGCGGCCCCGGCTTGCGGAAGATAGCCTGACTCAAGCGGATTTCGCGCGCGCAGAAGCCAGGGTCAGCTCAGCCGAAGCCTATGCGCTTTCAGTATTGGCGGACGTATATGAGCGCGCGGACGATTGGGCGGTTATCAATTTCGAGGATCGCGCCCGGGTCCGCCTTATCTGCAGCAATGCCATTCAAGCCAGCATCGAGGTTGCCGACTGGACCCATCGGGCGGCGGGCGTCAGCGCCATATTCCCCGGTAGCCCGTTTGAACGCCGCTTCCGGGATATCCACACGCTATCCCAGCAAATTCAAGCCCGTGCCGCACATTTCCAGGCTGTCGGCCAAGTCCTACTTGGCGAAGCGCCACCTGTTTTCTATTGATCAAATGAATAAGAAAAAGCCGCGCCCGGTTTGAGCCAGGCGCGGCTTTTCTTAGAAGTGAGTGAACGATTGGATCAGCCGAGCGCGACGCGCGGTGTCGGGGCTGGCTCGTAGTCCTCCGGGAGGACTTGCGCGGCTTCGATGAAGGAGCGGATGCCCTCATGGCTCATCGCTGGTTCAGTGGATGAGATATAGACCCGGTCCGTGGGTTGTGGGTTATCACTGGGGTAAGTGCGCTCACCATCCACATTCAGCGGATCAACCACGAAGTAACGCCCGCAATCCCACATACGTGCCAATTCTTCGGCCGTTGAAAGCTCTTCATAGAGTTTCTCACCAGGGCGCATGCCAATGATCTTGATCTCAGAATCCCGTGGATCGCGACCATAGTATGGGGCCATCATATCCACCATGACTTCAGCAACATCGCGGATGCGCATTACTGGCATTTTGGTAATGAAGTTTTCGCCGCCGGACGCGTAGCGGATCGAGTCGATAACAAGCCCTGATGCCTCTTCCAAGGTCATCATGAAGCGGGTCATCTCATTGTGCGTCAATGTAATTGGCAGGCCGCGCTCAATCTGCTGCATGAACAGTGGCAGGACCGAGCCGCGTGAGCCTACCACATTGCCAAACCGCGTCGATGCAAAGATCGTCGGGCGGCGTGCGCTGGAAAGGTTCTGTGCTGCCGTAATCAGGCGCTCACCCATCAGCTTGGTCGTGCCCATCACGCTGGTTGGGTTAACCGCTTTATCGGAGCTAGTGAAAAGCACTTTCTTCACGCCACCAGCCAAGGAGGCGCGAATGACGTTTTCCATGCCATGCACATTGACGCGCACAGCCTCAAACGGGCTATTTTCACAAAGCGGCACATGCTTCAGCGCAGCGGCATGGAACACATAGTCCACACCGTCGAGGAAGCGCATCAAACCTTCTTCGCGGGAGATGTCGCACAAGAACGCGGCCAGCTGGCCCGGCTTGTTCATTTCATGCTCAAGCTCAAATAAGCCTGTTTCGTTATTATCGAGCGCACGTACCTGTGCTGTCGGCTCATTAAGCAGCTGGCGGACCAGCTCTTTACCGACCGTACCGGCAGCGCCGGTAACAGCGACTACTGCGCCTTCAAAAGACTGAATCATGACGTCCCCAGGTTGGTGGCGATCTTTCCGCCTAACATTCAGCTTACGTGCCAAATATCATTGTTGATTATGTACCTACATGGCACTGGCTTACTGAACCGTCAATGATTACGGCTCTGCGAAGTTCCATCTGCAACGAGTCTGTGACGGTCATCACCTAACCTTGGAAGTAAGCCCGCATAAAGGCGCGCCCAAGCAGATATCGCCGCATTTTCGTCATATTCGGATAGAAACAGCGCACGGGCTGCCTTGTACTCACCTGTACCATGCCGGGCTGCCTGGCGGCGGACAGCCGCTGCCACTCCAACCGGGTCCCGCTCATCCACGGTTTCGCCAAGACCACAGGCAGTGACGAGCCGCGCGAGGGATGGTGTGCGCCCAACCACAATCGGTAGCCCTGCTTGCACAGCCTGGAACAATTTGTTGGGTAGCGCGTAGGCATAGGACAGGCACACCGGCTCTATCAACGCCAATGCAACATTGGCTGAACTTACGAATGATGCGGCCTCGATCGGCGGGCGCGCCAGGGCCATGCCAACCCTTTTCGAGACCTGAAGCCGATCCGCCGCCAGTTGAAAGCGCAGCCGGAAACGGTCTTCCTGTGGCCCGACAATGCCCAAATAAAACTCCGGTGCGGCTAGCAGCATCTCCAGGGACGGCATAAGCCCACGGCCAAATGCCGCAGCACCGACATAAACAGCCATTGGCGCAGCATCAGGCGTCGACAGCACATCCCGGATCGTTTCTTTTGATTCGCGGCTGGCCGCAATATTGTGGATGATCTCCGGCGGGGTGATGCCGTAAAGCCGCGCCAGGTGCTTTGAAATCTCCGATGAGACCGTTGTCACAGCGGTGGCCCGGCGGATCCAGGTTTTTTCCAGCCGCATCCGCAACCAACCAAACGGGCCGAAATACTGGGTGTTCCGGTCTTGCTCCAGCTCAACAGAGTCGTAGACGAGCGCCGCACCCCATCGCTTAGCCAACCGCCCCGCACCTGGCAATGCTGGCAGGCCGACCGCATGCACGACATCTACATCAGCCCCAGCCAGCACTTGCTCTGCCTGCGGCCCAATCGCCCAAAACTCCTGCGTCAGCGCCAATGCACGCGCCGCACCGGGACGCTTTAACTTGAGCGCCATCCGACGCAGCCAAGAAAGATACTGCAGCCAACCGCGCCCCAAGCCGCCAAGACCGGACCTGTTATCCAGCTTCGAGACATCATTAAATGCAATCCGGGCGAGCCGAGCGCTCCCAATGTCTTCTTGCTGCGGTACTCCAATTTCTGCCGCAGCTGTGCGGCACACTACGTCAACATCATGCCCAAGTGCCGCAAGCGAAAGTGCTGTCGCCCGAACCCGAGCGTCCGTGACTGCAGGTGCAGCTGAGAGGATCAGAACGCGCACGGGCTGTACGGCGCGTTACAGCGCAATAACCGTCGCCGCAATAATTGCGACGCGGAACAGCACGTCTAGGACATCCTTACCGATTTCAAAGGATTTAACATCGACAACGGGTAGCACCATGATCTGGTCACCCGGGCGAACCTGAACGCCAGGACCGTTCAAGGCCTCGCCGCTCGCCCGGATGATGATAATTTTCTCTGGATCAGCCCGTTCGGCATACCCGCCAGCCCGGGCGACGTAATCCTCAACCGACGCGCCGGAGATATGCGCAACTGATTGCGGCAAGGTCACTTCGCCTGAAATCAGCACAAGATCGGTGCGCTGCGGTACGATGATAACATCGCCCGCTTCCAGCATAACGTTCGCACGGCCGGCATCTGTTGAAATCACGACACGGCCATCGGGCTGCACATCCCGCGCACGTTTGATGAAGTCCAGCACCAGCCGGGCCTCGCGTTCGCGGATATCGGCTTGGCTGGTCGTCTGATTAAGAGCCGCGAGTGCCGAACGTTCCAGCGCGTCAAGCGAACGATCGAGCGCCCGTTTCTGGTCCCGCGCGACACTATCGCGGCGGAGATAGACTGACTGTGTCGCGGCAACATCCGGGTTCACTTCCACGAGGTCCAGAACGTCCTCAATCCTGGCACCGCGTGGGACTGCGAAACGGCTTGCACCCAGATGCGCACCGTCCACTTCCACAAATACTTTGCCTGCGCGCAGGTCCGCCTGAAACGTCACCAGATCACCGTCACCAAGGCTGGTTTGTAGAAACTGGCTATAGCTCATGTAGGTGTTGAAGGGCTGTCCGCCCCGGATACCACTCAGAGCGACATGCGTAGCGTCTGATGTTGGGCGGGCGTAGCTCACAAGTTCCTGCCCCAGCACTGGGAACCGTTGGAATTCCAGCGCTGCGGGCGCTCTAACAGCACCGTCAACTGTCACAGATCCGCCGATAGGGCCGATCAGGATTGTATCGCCTTCCCTAAATTGCGGCGTTGGCAATTGACCCCGGACCAGGAATTCATACAAATCCGCCCGTTCAATTTCCTGGCCTGCCCGCAGAATACGCACATCCCGGAATGACCCACTGCGAACATCAATCCCGCCAGCTTTGTCGATGAAAGACAGCAGCGAGTCGTTCGGCAGGCCGCCATAGCGCCCAGGGCGCATCACGGCACCGGTCACGAACACTCCAGTCGGCTGCGCACCCAGAAGATTTACATAGACCTGCACATTGTCCGTGAAGACCCGGGAGACTTTGGCCTGCACAGTCGATTGCAGCCGGGAATTCGATACGCCTGCGACCCGGATTGGGCCAACCTCTGGCACGAACAAATTACCCTGGGCGTCTACCACCGTGACTTCGTTGTAGGCCTTAGCACCAAATAGATTGACCTGAACCCGATCACCCGGCGCGATAAGATAGCCAGGATTGAGCCCATTGGCCGTATTGGTCGCGAACTGGCCGTTGAAGAGGTTCCAGCCGAAGGGTCGGGCCCGGCGTTCTGCCCGTTCCACATCACGGCGCGCATCTGCCTCGCCAGCGATGCCTGCGGCTTCCTGGCCAGTTTCATTCTGCGCAGCAGCGGCAGACCGCGCAGCGCTGGCTGCTGCAGCATTAGAGCGGCTGCGGGCGGCAGCTTCAGCAGCAGCTGAGCCAATGGCGAACTTGCGCACACGGTCCAGCGCGTCTTCATCAACGGCGATGGCAGGCGGGGCAAGCGCTAGGGCGAAATAAGCCGCCAGGGCTGCGAGGAGAAACTTAGGCGCGCGCATGTTCGCGGATCGCTCCGATAATGAGTGCGCCGACCCCAAAGGCCAGCAATGAGACGACAAATGCCGTCGTGATCTTATACAGCCGCTTTGGCTCCGTCGCGACATCTGGCATCGACGGCGGCACATAGGCCACCAGATAGCTGCGGTCATTCTGGGCCTGCTGTCGCGCTGTCTGTTGCGAAATCAGCGCCGATTCATAGGCGCGTTCTGCCAATTGGAGCTTCTTTTGCTCAATGTCGAAGGCCTGCACATCTTCAGCAATATCGCTGTCACGATTGTCAGCCAAACGCGCACGGGCTTGTGCAAGTTCCCGCTGTAGCGCGCCAATACGACTATTAAGCGCTTTCACAGCAGGCGCTGTCGGGCGGAGGACGCTCCGCAGCTCTGCGCGCTCAATCTGCGCCTCTGCCAAACTTGCTTCCAACCCGGCGACAACGGCCAGTATCGCTTCAGCGGATCGTCTGGGGTCAATATCACCCTTGGCTTGCTGGAAAGCCGCGATAGCGCCAAGGGCATCTGTAACGCGGTCAAGTGCGCGGGTTACTTCTGCTTCAGCAGCTGTCAACGCATCAGCTTGCGCTTGGTCTGATAGCTGGTTCACGACAACTTCCGCCGCCGAAATCGCGGCTTGGATGACCGTGTGTGCATCAGCCGCCGTGAAGGCCTTTACCTTGATTTCCAAAAGCCCGGAGCCCGCGTCTGAAACTTGGACCACCTGTTGGAAGTATTTATGGGCTTCTTCCCGGGAAGCACCGGGTTCTAGGCGGGAGAAAAAGTCTGCCTGATATGTGGCATAGCGCTCACGGAAGCCAACTTGATTCTCAATCCGGTTCAACAGATCGCGGGATCGCAAATAATCAGCCACCAATTCTGTTTCCGTGGCGAGATTGACGCCGGCACCCTGTGTCACCACAGCTTCAATCAAAGATGTCGATTGCTGCTTTGTTGAGCGGATCGTGACGTGGGCTTCGGATACATAGAGCGGCGATGCGATCAGGCCGAAATAGATCGCGGCCAGCAGCGTTGGTGCCAGCACGACCATGGCAAAGGCACCGAGCAGGCCGCCACTGCGTTTCCGCCGGCGCCCAGGCGCAGATGGGCGCACAGCTGGGATCACCTTCGACGGCGGCTGTTGCTTTTCAGTCGTCGCCGGGGCGCTGCCGCCGGATGCTATGACCTGCGCGTTCAAAGGTGCCTGTCCCTAATCATCATCAAGATAAAAGTCGATTGCGTCTTCAAGCGCATCGAACATAACCAAACGGCCATTCCGAAGCACCAGACCTGTATCACAGAATTTACGGATGGTGGCAGGGCTATGCGAGACTAAAAGCATGCCGCTTTCGTTGCGGATACGGTCAAATTCCGCCTGCGCCTTCGCCCGGAACCAATAGTCGCCGACTGAAACAATCTCATCAATCAGATAAAAATCGAACCGCATGGCAAGACTGAGCCCAAATGCCAGCCGGGCGCGCATGCCAGATGACAGCGTAGAGATCGGCATATCAAAATAGTCGCCCAGCTCCGCGAAATCATCCACGAAGGCGGTTACTTCTTCGATATCGCTGTTGTAGATGCGCGATATGAAACGCAGGTTCTCCCGTGCCGTCAGCGCCGGGTGAAACCCGCCCGTAAAGCCAAGCGGCCAGGAAACGCGCGCGCGGCGGGTAATCTTGCCGGTATCCGGCTCTTCTTCGCCTGAGATCATGCGCAACAATGTCGATTTGCCCGCACCGTTGCGGCCAAGCACCCCTATGTGCCGATCCGTCGGCAGCAGAATCGATACGTCATCCAGAATGACCCGGTATCCATTCGCTGTCCGGTACGATTTGCTAACGCCATCAAGCGTGATCATGGGCGCACCCTACTGGTTCGCGCCAAGGCGGCGGCGGCGAGCGACGAGTTCACCAACGGCTGCAGTAGCGGTT
>Ga0182090_1144059_pt1 | contig 16284 bp, 6 predicted proteins | sample 041ome_24_FD_127767 | JGI IMG/M metagenome (GOLD analysis project Ga0182090, IMG submission 127767) | Metatranscriptome of coastal salt marsh microbial communities from the Groves Creek Marsh, Georgia, USA - 041408BS metaT (Metagenome... | ecosystem: Environmental > Aquatic > Marine > Intertidal... | reverse complement strand
CGCGCCGAGGCGGGGCGACGCGCGTCGTTCGACGCGCGGTGGTGCCGCGCGCCAAGGCGCAGCAAGATGTCAGCACGGGCGCGGTGAGCTTTATTCTCCTCGCCGGGGGCGTAGGCAAGCGCATGGGTGCGGACATGCCGAAGCAGTACTTGCCTTTGATGGGTACGCCCATCGCCATTCACTCGTTGAAGAAGTTTGCAAAGATGGATGAGGTTGGGGAGATCGTTGTCGTGTGCGACGCGTCGTACGACGACGTCTTCGCGTCGGTGCCGATTGAAAAACCTTTAGTGTTCGCGCGACCGGGTAAGGAGAGACAAGATAGCGTGTATAATGGTATGCAAGCTGCGAGAGAGGGTGCGGAGTTGCTGGCGATTCATGATAGCGCGAGACCGTTGTGCGCGGTGGAGGATGCGAGACGGTGCTTCAACGACGCCAAAATTCACGGCGCGGCGGTGCTCGCCGTACAAAGTAAGGCGACGATTAAGGAGGTGAATAAGGATTTGAGTATCGACAAGACGCTTGATCGCAGTCGGTTGTGGGAAATGCAAACGCCGCAAGTGATTCGTCCGGCGTTGTTACGCGCGGGGTACGAATACGTCAATAGCAAAGGTTTGGAAGTGACGGATGACGTATCCATTGTCGAGCACTTGGGCGAGCGCGTGCAAGTGACTCCGGGGAGCTATTTTAACTTGAAGGTGACCACGCCTGAAGATATGTTCATCGCCGAGCGGTTAATGACGGAACAAGGCGATGCCGTGGCGTGAGTAGAGAGAAAGTCATTTCTTTTAACATTGCAGAATCATCGAGTACGCGTTTTTCAATCGCCGCGTGGCTCCTGCGTCGTGTCGTCTTTGTCTTGTTCTTTCGCGTGAACATCGTCGAGCGGTTAGTACACATCACATACCTTGTTTTGCTTGCATTTGCCTTCCTCACTCGCCTCGTTCAGTGCGCTGCGTAACAATGGAAGCAAGTCTTCATCCACGGCGTCGTCGCTGGCGCATCGAAGCACAATTTCCTTGCGCCCGCTGCCGCATCGCTTGCATCGTTTACAGTGTTTGCATCGTCCGTCATCATCGTCGTCGCCGTCGTCGTCGTCGTCGTGCGCGAAGAACATCAATCCCAACACTACAAAAATTGAAATGCAGAACCCGAGGCACATCATCGTGCACAAATCGTCGCAAAACGATTTCCAGTCAAACCACGTCGACCATTTTACTACCATCGCATCCAACGGTATCGGGAGCATTCCATTCGTTGACTCCACCGCGTACGTCGCGTACCACGTCGCAGGCATGGATGCGACATCGTCGTTGGCGTAAAACATCGGCCCGGCGCGACGAGGCGGACGCGGACGCGCTGGGATGTCAAAGACGACGGTATCCAACATCGCGATGACGTCTTCGTCAGCTGCGCCAGACTCGTCCCAATCAATCATGTCCGTCACGAACTCGTTGGCGTCGTTCGTATCGGCGTGAATGACGTCGCCAGACATTGGGACGGCTGTGATGTCGTCGCGCGTGAATTCAGATGTCCCAACCGTCGCGTCGAGCCTCGGGAAATCAGACCGCGAGTCTACCTCCATCGCGCGCACCGTCATCGTCGTCGCGAGTACGAGCGTCGTGAAAACAATTGAGCGTGTGTATGTCATGATTATGCGCGATAGTCGGCGAGGTCGCACGTGCGTGCGTGTGCGTGGCACAATGTGGAGCGCGCGAGACGGCTTTTGACGCGCGTCAATGTTACCAAGCCGCGCGAGTAACGCACAATTGATCAAGTTTCCAGTGATTGCCAACGGCACTGACAGTTGCATCTTTGTGTGTATTAAACCAATACGGTCATCGTCGCCTTCCTATGAGAACCCGTCGCGTGCGGATACAAATATCCAAAATATGTTCCAAATGACATCCAGTTTTCTACGTTACGCCTCCTCAGCCTTCTTTGCTGCCTTCGCCGCATCTCGCGCCGCGCGCTTCGCCGCCAAGGCTGCCTTTTTCTCCTCTTTTTCCTTTAATTTCGCCGCTTCTCGCGCCGCGGCGTCATCTACAACGCTCTCTGTGGGCGCTTTACCATCCAATCGCGGCCTTGCCGACGGCTTCGCCGCGCCCACGACGTAATCATCCGGCAACAACGCCGCCGCCCCAGCGCCACCACCGATCCAACCGCACATCGGTGCATCACACACCATACCTTCGCTAGCTACACCACCGACGACGGCTTTGGTGACTTCTGTGCCGTCCCTTAACGTTGCGCCCACGCGCGCCACGACGAGTTTCTTGCCAACATCCACATTTGAAGCGTTCGTGACAATCGTCAGCGGCGTCCCCGAGCCCACGTCCACGGTGAGACGCTTAAGTTTGTCTTTATTCGGTACCGCATCGCATTCGAGGACGAGACCGCAGCATATCAGCTCGTCGGCGTCGGCCATTCGAGAGACTCGAGTGCGAGGCGTCGCACAGTGAGGCGCCTCGTCACACGTCGACGCGTCGACAACCTCGCGGGCGTCGGTCACGACGCGACGGGCGCGAGACACCATATTTATCGCAATCATTCACGCTCGTGAACATCGCTGCTGACGCGCCGAAAGAACGCGCGCGGGATACATGAATTGATTGTCCTTGAATGATGCATCCGCGCCGTCGAGTTGATTATTACTCCACCGACGACGATGCCGACGATGACGCGCCTTATGGTGCGAGACGCGCGCAGCGACGCGTTCATGCGTGCGTGTCGCGCGCGCATGAGAGTGACGACGTCGCACACGCAGTGCGGGCTTGGCGAGAGCCGACTGGGACGTTTGCGCGAGGCTTCTTTGAACCGACGGCGTCGGCTCACGCGTGGCATACGCGTGCTGTCGAAGGATACGAGCCCGTTGCGTGCGAAAGCGTGGATATCAATCACGACGAGTGCACGCGCGCGCTGGAGGCGCGTGCGAGGGTGATGTTGGATGATAAAGACACGCCCATGAACGCGTTGGTGTCGAGCGGGACGTATCGAGCGCTCGCGCGGTCGAGACTTTCGCCGACGACAATCGATGGCGCTGCGCCCTCTGTAGCGAGTTTATGTGCGCGAATAACAGCATTTAAAGCGCTGTCACGCACGCTCGGTATTGATCCCAAGGATTGCGCACAGGCGATTGAATTCGCGTTAGACGCGAACGCCGGATTACGGCGCGAGTACGAGGCTCGAGTCGCGGCGCTCGAAGCGCGTGTCGAAGCCGCCGACGACGATATCGATGCGTTAAATGCGGTTTTGAATCAGGATATGGCACTATTGCGAGTCATAGACGCGCAGTCGGCGCGACGGATCGCGTTACGCGCGTGTGTGGCGGAAATGACGACGGTTCAGACGACAAAGACGCCGACACTGGCGCCGGCTCTCAAACGACCATCAACCGCGCCAAAACAGCGTGGATGCCTCTCGTGTTGCACCGTAGACGACAATACGAGCGTTGCGTATGAAGATAATGATAGTGCATACGCCACTGAAGCCGCACGCTCGGTCTCTGGCCGTGATGAATCTGAATCTATGCACTGCGTCGTACGTCTGGTTCGCGAAGGCGAAGAATTGGACGCGTTTATGTCAACATTGCGAAACATCTCCATGACATCCCCCACACGATGGGACGTTATGACTCCAAACATCGTGTGTGCACCAGAGAACATGGGATTCGAAATTAGCTTTTACACGGGTACGTCGGAGGCGGAGGCGGAGGAGGCGGTGAGTGACGAACGTGACGAACGCATGGACGCCGCCGTCGGCAGACGATGCGCGCTCATGGCGAACCGCGACGTAGACATCGGGTGTCGTCTTCTTGGAAGGACGTTCATTGCGATTAGTGATTTAGCAGAAACGACACGCCGAGATTCTCCGTTGAGTGTGACGGTGAGTATTGAAGAACCAGGACGTGGCGACGCGGCGGCGACGGTTTTTGGGACTGCGACGGTGTATGTGGACAAATTCACAGAGACATTCGACGACGCTGAATACGTCCTTAACGATACCGCGATAGCGATGGATAACGACGTACTCAAGTCTACAGTGCGACTCGTATCGGCCATTTACGCTGTGGGTGCGCTAGACTTGATGAATGTCGTACCTTCATTCGTGGCACAACGTGGGGGGTGTCGCGCCGTTGCCTCAATCGCCGAAGCGTTCACGCTGTGCGCGCATTGGCGTTGGGACGTCGACTATCTCACGAGACTTCGACGGTGCATGACCGAGACAGTGACCGCTATATCCGTCAATCGACTCAAGGCTACCGACGTGCGCGAGTACCGAGAGCTTAACGCGCTGATTTCAGAAAAATTAGAGCGGAAATTGATGGATTGTTTGCCATCCGCGATGGATGTCGAAAGCGAAGCGGTGGACGTTGTGGACTCGGAAGCGCAAGGCGACATCGTGCGCACTCTCATTCCATTATTTGCGTTAACCCTTGAAAACATTTCTGGTATGAGTTTTATATTGCGACTGAAGAAGATTGTGCGGCAAGGCGCTCGAGCGAGATGCGTGGAATGTTTAGCGCGGGAAAATCCTACGCTCGGCGCACCTTCGTTAGCCAACGTCACGCGGATGATTCAAAAGTCAACGGCTCGGCTGGTAGTCGACGCGCCCATACTGTGCGCGTTCCCAGAAGATGTTGAGGCGTTCATGGAGGCGACGAGCACGACGACACAATTCATATCGACTCTAATCGAAGGCATGTTTGATGCCATTGAAAAGTTGTCCCATCCACCGGCGTACGATGGTGCAATGGTCGCCCTTGATGAGGCACTTAGCGCGCACCGTAGAGCGTTGCGAAGCATGAATGTGACGATATCTTCGCGCGCAATATCGTCGCACATCATCGATCGAATGCTACAACCGGCGTTGGATGAAACGCTCGCGTCGGTGCAAAAGACGTTGTTGACGTGGATGCAGAACGAACTCGCCGCGGAAAAATCTTCACCCGAACCTCTCAATCCCGCACACTTTTCGATGCATAGTGCGTCGTGCGTGCACTTGTTCTGCGTCTTACGCAATATAGAACGCTCGGCAAAGAAGCACATGCTCACTGGCGCTCGAGCGGTGCTCAACGCGACGAATTTAGGTCGCATGTGCTACGAAGCGCTCAAAACGTATGTGGACACACACGAGCGCACCTGCTTGAGGGCCATCAAAAGTTCTCGCTCACTTTCATTTCAAAACGTTCGCACGCAGGCATCAGATGTGCCCAGCGAAGTGGCACTCGTGTCTGTTGACTTTTATACGCGGCTGAGTAATATTCATCACTGCGTCGTCGTCATCACGCCATTTATGGATGAAACGCCGCTGTTGTGGTGCGCATCCAAGGAGGAACTCGAAGAAAAGCTTGCGATGGAGATGCAAACGAGTGTCGAAGACACCGTCGACAAGGACGACGAGGACGAAGAAATGCTCTACGAAGACGTAGAAGTACCGATTCGTGAAACGTCGAGGGCATCTGACTTTGTTGGACATTCAATCGTACACGTTTTGAGAAGTGCGAGAGCGAACGTCATTGCGTCCTTGGCAGAGTTGATTGAAGAACGCATTGCGTCGTACGTTAGATCAGCCGTGATGGATAACGATGCTGGAATACGCGCTGTTGCGATAAAGGCGTTATTCACCGTGCTCAACACCGAAATCAAGTGTATGAATGATAATCTCGCGCCGGGTGCCTTTCGATTGGCAATGTCGGCTATGCACAAAGGCGTATGCGACGCCGTCGAGCAATTGATTTTACACCGTCCTATGGAGGAAGGTGTGAGTGGTGCAAGTGAAAAGTGGAAAGGTTTCGACCACTTGACTGAAGTTCAGCACTCATTCGCTGTCGACCTCACGTTACAGGTTAAAGAGTACTTCCACTTCGACGGCGCTGGGACGCCAGAGTCCATTCTAAAGGATGGCGAAGCACGTTTACGCCGACTTTTAAATCTGTGGTACACACCCACTGTCGAGGTTGTTCGAGAGTTCTGGCAACTGAAAGAAACTCTTTCGCGAGCATTAGTCGAAGCGCATGGTCGCCAAGTGCGCGTACGACAACTCGGTGGGGTATCAGTTCAAGACATTTTGCGTTTTCTTCGTCAGCGGGTGACGGATGCCAACGCCGCAAGCTTGGTTAGAGAGCAAAGTGAAGCCATCATGAAGATGAATTTCAGTGCGCTTTTCGGAAATCAAATTGACCTTTCAGATGGCGTGCTCGGTGCGTGGGTCTGTCGAGACGGTTCGGGCTTGCTCGGTCGATTTTTCGTAACGACAAGTCTACTCGCATTCTCGACGTCCGGAATGAGCATCGACCATCCACACGACGGACGGACGGCGATCGTTCGCGAGGTTCGACGAATCGCCAACATCGCCCGCATCGATGCCGCAGACGGCTCACCAGGCTTACGAGTCGCGTTTGATGATCGTCAATCGTTCACCTTTAGCGAATTCGGTGGGTTGCACGTCGGCTTGCAAATGCATGCAAGAGAACGCGACTCATGCGTCGCTGTGATTCGCACCAATCCAAAATTCTTACAACGCCCATCGTTCACACAAGATCATTTGACCATGAACCATGCAGATGTGGATGATGATGATAACATTACAAGTACCGATATGTCCCCTGCGTTAGCGCAGGATTTAGACCCTCCAACGTTGCCTCAGGGCGAACGGTTGATTACGAGTGCCGTATGTAAACGCGTAAACGGATGCGCAAGGATCGCTGGTAAATTTACCGTCGCGAGTGAATCGTGCGTATTTTTACCCGTCAAAGGTGCGGGACAAATCGTACCTTATGAAAGCATGCGTAAATCTCAGCCGCAGCTGCAGAATTATGGATGGAAGAATGCTGACATCATCATCCCACTCGCGTACGAGGACGAGTCGACGATGCGCCTAACAGCGTTGACGAGAACACAGGCGAAGATCTTATTCGATGAACTCATGCGCGCGATAGAATCATAGAAAACATGTATCAATATCACATATAGTTGGTCATAGTAGAAATCATTTCGTGAGCGTTTAAGCAGTAGAGATGCCATCGGCTTGAGTATTCTCGCCCATGGCAACAGCCGTGTCGAGCTCGGCGGACAGCATGGCAATATTATCCAGCACGAGCGTCCTGAAATCCGACGTATTCGGAAGAACACCATCAAGCGCACAAAGCAAACTATTCGTTTGCTCTAACCACGAGAGCGCTTGAGCTGGGCGCATCGAACGTTCATGTCGAACAGCGCGATTAAAGCTCGTTGCCACGAGCCACTGCGCTTCAACAGCCGAATAATTGCCGTACTCCATGTACAATTTTTCAGCTTCGGCGTACAGCGCAAGAAGGGGCGCATCATCGCTCCGGTGAATGCGAGAGCAGACTTCAATGCGCTTACGCATGACGCGCGACATATATCTGAAATTTGGTACAGCTTGCTTCTTGTACGCGCTAATGAGTTCCTCGTACGCGCGGGCCACGGTTTTCACATCGGCGCTCCGTAACTGACATCCTCGGTCAGCGATGAGAAGCAACGTCGTCACAGATGAGCCATTGGTATCTTTTGGCACTAATCCATCGATAAGTTTTCTCTGTAACGCGACATTCTTTTCCGCGCACGCGATTTCATATTCAAGCACGAGCGCGATATTCTTCAATTCCTCCATTCGCCCGTCGACAGCGGCGTCCAAAATTCCACGAAGCTGCGCCATCGCTTGCTTTGAACGCGTAATATTCTGTGCATCGCGCGCCTTGCGGGCATCTTCGCGGTCGTTTTGAGACAACCCTTGAAGAGCACTTGCATGCTCGCCGCTGGTGAGAGATGCAATGGCGAGTAAGAGCGCTGAGGCTTGACGAAAAGTGTAGTCGTCGCGTCGTTCGGCCTCCATCACCGTCGCCGCCTTGAGCAATTTCTTGACAATGAGCGCACACACAAACATAAACTGGTATGCACCTTCTGCGTAACCGATTGAATATGCATCCAAACCGATGTTCCACGAATAATCCGCAAGAAACTTCGCTTGGTCTTCGTCATTTAAGAGTGAGCTTTGCTTATTTATGCGCGCTGCAAAAGCTTGGAACATTTCGACGACGCTTGTCATCGTACTCTTGTCGAATTTCACGACGCCCTTTTCATTCGCTTTCGACGCTTGTAAATGATTCAAATAACTGCAAAATATAAAAGATTCCTGCTCGTGCATTTCAATAGAGCATGAGTCATCAAGAAACATGGCGTAGAGCTTGCGAAACGCAGTCGCGGCGACCGTGTGCTGGTCGCCGCGATTGAGCTCCCCTGCGACGTACAGTAACGCATCAGATTCACCAGATTGAGCAAAGCTTGTGATTGAATCCTCCAGGCCAGAAAAGTCTTTCGATGCAATTTGAATCTTGATCTGAAGCAACTGAGTGGCAACATCGACGTCTTTACCCTTGGGATATTGAGACAGCAAACCGCGAAACGACTCGCGCGCTCGCGGCAAGTCGCCAACCTCCAAATCGCACATAATTTGCAAACGAATGATAGCCACGAGTGAGGTCACACTGGATTGCGTTGTATGTTGCGAACAAAGAGGAATCGCCATGCCAAACAAGCGCCGAGCGAGAGCGTACTTGCCTTGCATGTACATTTCCACCGCAGCGTTCCAAATGATGGAGTACGCTCGAGATTTGCCATCACCAGAAAAACCAATATCACGAATAAGATTACCGTCCGAAAGCACGCGTTCGAACGCATGAGTGATCTCTTCCGCGATTTCGTCGTTTGTCGTAGTAATAGTGTGCAAGAGTCCATCGAAAACGTCTGTCAAAATATCCCGTCGAGTCTCCGTTGGATGTGAACGTAACTTTGCCGTGAGCGCCGAGATGTTCGCCACGATAACGATTGCGCCATGGTCACTCGCCGCAAGCTTCACGCAGCATGAACGAAGAACATCCGCCTTGATCATTTCATCACTCAACATGCTTTCTAGAACTTCACTCGCCTTTGAAGTTTCACCGACGCCGGAAAACGCTTCGACAAACATATTGTCCATCAAAACGCCACCAGTGAGCGCTTCGGCGTCGCTCGCCACTACGCTATCACTCTTCTTGCACGTTTTGAGAAAACTTTTGATCACTTTCATTTTCTCCAAAGATAAGAGCGCGTCAGCATAGCGTCCAGAACTAATGTAGAGCTGTGCGAGGTAATGCAAGGCGCGAATGTACAGTCCATCGCTTCGAAGCACGGCGGCGTCTTTGCGCATCAATGACTCATCCAATGTAAACAACGCCGCGTTATCCACCTGCGTCGACGTCGACCACGAATTCGGCACAAATTTATACAACTCGGCGTATGAACTTTCTAGCTCATCAATGAGATACTTGATGCGATCTTCATGATCGAGTCGCACCGCTTCGACGGATGTTTTTGGCGGCGACGCGAGCGTCTCCGCCAAATTAATCTTCGCGTTTGCCAAAGTCATGGCACAGATTGCATCATTTTCAGACACCTGATCCGCACTTCTACCATCCACGTGCTGTGTGTTGCGCGACTGAAAATACTGCGCCGCCGCTTGAAAGAAATCCCGCGCGTTGTCAACGTTTCCCATTCGAAACGCATTCTTCGCGCGCGTAGTCATCGCCTCGAACACACGCAACAATGCCTCATCATCCAATTCATATCGTTCATTAACAATGTAATTCCCATACGATTCCATCATCAAAAACTGCTCCTCGGCATCCTTGAACCGTTCATCATCGTACAGTAACGTCGCTACCGTCGTATGATTCAACATCGCCGTGACGACATCCGCGACGCTCGCTCGCCCGCGCATCGTATCCGGATACCCCAACGCTCGATCCATCAACTCACACGACAACGCGCGCAAACTTAACAACGGCGCCACGAGCGACGCAACGGTTATTTTCCCACTCGCTGCGTGCGTTGCCAGCGCCGTCTTCTCAATCGCAAAGTTCCACATACGAATACTCAACCGACGCGCCTCTGCGATTGACGTCGCGTCTGAAATCGTCGCGCGACGTCGCGACATTGTCGAATCCACCATCCCCGACACCCCATCACTCAACGCACGCACGAGCGCGCGCAGAGCGTCGCCATCGGATACGCGTTTCGCGTGCTCTGCGCGCGTGAGTTCGGCATCCATTGCGCGCACGTGACGGCATGAATCCATAACCGCAGCATCTTCGTCGACGCGCGCGTGCGCGTCATCCAACGCGCGCGGTGACATGTGCGTCGCTTCGACGACGTCACGGTCGCTCTCTGACGCGCACCGCGCATTGACATTCGCACCCGGTGCGCTCGTGCTGAGTGACATGTTGACGAGCTCGGCGAAATCGGGCGGGACGTCGCCGAGTGCGGTGCGCGCGCGGACGACGCGCGTCGCGACGGCGCTCGCGTCTTCGTCATCATTGTCGTCGCCGTCATCGTCGTCGTTTGAGAAGAATGCGTCCGGCGAATCGCGCGAGGGTGACAGAGGCGATGGGTTCTTGCGTTTGAGTGGTATCTTGAACGGGCGAACCATGACGCACGCGTATGTCGCGTGTGAACAAATGAAGTCAACGAATGTCGCGCGCGTTACAATGAAATCGAATCGCGCGTCATGAAAGCTACCGCGCGTACATCAACCATACGCTACGTCAACCCAGCCATTGACCCGGCGAGATTAAACGCCGGAAATACAATATTTGGAAACTTCTTACTCAACGCCGTGAATTCTTCAAATGAAATATTCCCATCGCCATCCGTGTCGCATTGTCGCATGAGCCACTCGACTTTCCGATCGACTTGCTTGTCGGTGCTCATGTTTGTCGCCTTGATAATCTTTCGCATTTCACTCGCATCGATGAAACCCGAGCCGTCGAGATCGTAGACGGAGAATGCGAATTGGATTTTATTATCCTTGGCTTCGCTGCCGACGTTGGACATACCGACGATGAATTCTTTGACGTCGATTAACCCAGTACGGTCGCTGTCAAACATGGCAAAGAGACGTTCGACGAATGGGGTGCGGTCGACGCGCAACATGCGGACGAATTCATTGACATCGACGCGACCGCTGCCGTCTTTATCGCTTTCTAGGAATCTCTTGTACATTTCCTTCAGCGACTCGGTGTTCAAACCTTGGGAACGCTGGAAGGATTCTAAATCACTCATGGGAGACGCGCCTGGCGCGGATGCGACGCCGCCAGACCCGGGATTCGCGCCCGGGTACCCGCCGCCGACGCCAGACGTCATCATCGGGTCGTATCCACCATACGGCGCTTGATTCATGCCACCCATGGGCATGGTTTGCATTCCTGCACCTGGACCTGCGCCCGCATACGAGCCTTGCGCGTATCCACCTCGATTAAGCGCCATCGGATTACCGTATCCCGCGCCTTGCGGACCCGCGCCTCGACCACCCGCGTACCCGCCTCGCGGGACCGCGCCCTGCTGAGGCATTCCGGGTGGGGGCATCCCGCTCAGATGCTGCATTAAGCGTAAGAACTCTTCAAAACTCACTTGTCCATCGCCATCGGTGTCCGCCATGAGAATCTGCGGAGGATTTAAAAGACGCGCGAAGAGCGGTGAATACGCAAAGCTCGAGCGCGAGACGCGCGAATGACGAACGAAAGACGCACAAAGACGCACCATTTCATCAATCTCATCATCTGTCGCCTTCACGGGCGGGTTCATGGAACCTAACACGTGCGCTATTTCGGCTGCGCCGACGTAACCGTTGCGATCGAGGTCGAATTCACGGAAGGCTTGGCGGATTTCATCGTTGCTCAATCCATTGGTGTTGGATTGCTGCGCGTACATCGTGTGCGTCCCTGCGCGCGCGTCACGCGTGAGCGTCAATGTCCGTGTGGTGTGGTGCGTGCGTGTGCTTCACGTGCGTAGGACGCGCGTGGGACGTGCGAGCGCGACCGCGGAGGCGTGCGGTGAACTGGGGAGAGGTGGGCTCTGTTTGGCGAGGACGCGAGGCAAGGAGTTTTAAATTTTCAAGTAGTTGTTTTGTGGTTGAATCACAAGCTATGAGGTTGATTTGTGCGTTGAGCACGTATATGACGATGAAAAAATTTATTGTGCTGGAAACCGGGCCGGCGAGTCTTTTTGCCAAAGTTGTAAAGTCTCTTCGGTGTCGTCGGCTTCGTACCGCACCGTGTGCTCGCGTCTCGCGTGCGAGTATTTAATCACCTTGGCACGAAACCAAGTGTCTTCAGGGGCCCAGTAGACTTCAATTATCTCCGAACGGAGATAACTACGCTTGTCAGCGAGGATTGCACCTGGTAGTTTCTCGTGCACAGCTCGCTTCAGGGCGATTTCAAAGCATTCATTGGTCCGCGAAGCGTCACACATTTCGCACTTCTTGCATGGAGCAGGCGGATCAAACGGTTCCTGATCAGTCTCCATCGCCACGGGTTTCTTCATCGTAAACTTCAACACCGGTCGCTTCGCATCTGGTTTCCAATTCGGGTCCTCGCACTGTTTGGCATCATACACAGAGTCGCGTTTCGGCAACGGATGCCCTGGATACTTTTCATGCACCGCTTTGGTGACGACTTCGCGAAGCGCCTCCGCGTCGCCGTACAGCATGCTTTTTGACTCGTTGTACGCCTGGCAATTCGACAACATCAACTCAATCGCGATAAGAAATTTCCACAATGTCGGATAGCCACCTGAGAGTAAACAGCGCTGAATGCTGCCTAAATCAATAGGATTTGAAATCGCTCGGTAATACTCAGGCATGACTTTCCGCGTCGGGAGCAACTCAAAATCCACCGAACGCGAACGACCCGTCTTTGTCTTACACGCGCGAATAGCTCGCATGACGCCTTTGCACAAGTCTGTATCTGCCTTCGACATTTGCAGAGGCGGTGGTGGCTTCGGCGCAGACGTATTACGGTAGTGGTCGAGAAAGTCGTCTTCGTCAGACTCCGTCTCGACTTCCTCCTTTTCAGCGAGTTCCCAAACCGCGCCGCCACGCGCCTCGATAAAATCAAGAGGATGCTGACGCAGCAGAGCGCTAAACGCCGCAAGTGGTCGGCGCGCATTTTCGAAGTCTTTCACACCTTTCGATGTCAAGATGTCGAGAATCTCCTGCGGCGGCAAAGCGTTACCTTTGACTCTCGCCAACACGTGCTTCGTGGCTTGAATTGGATCGTTTGGAAAGCGCCTGTCGCGCGGCGCGCGGCGCAAAGTCTTTTTTGGTCTATAAGCGCGGTCTGAGTCACTATCGGAGTCGTCTTCGCGAGAACGCGGCTTTGCTCGACGAGATGGATCCGTAACCTTTGGCTTCTCCTTTGGTGGAGAGTATAAAACAGGGAACGGATCGGCTTCGTCTTCAATGACGCCATCGTCGGCGGGCTTGTCCCACGCGGGCTCGTCCACGGAGTCATACACCGTAATCTGCGGCGGAACTATTTGACCAGGGAACCGTTCTGCTACGGCTTTAATGTACACATCACGAAGGACGTCGGAATCTTTGTAGAGCAAGGCTTCTGGATCATTGAATCTCTTGCAATTCGTGAACATCAACTCCATGGCGACTAAAAAGTACCACACGCTTGGATAGCCACCGCTCGATTTCCGTAACATCCGTTCGATTGACGCGCAATCCACTGGACATTTGATTGTTTCATAATATTCTGGTAATGATTGGCGAGAGGGAAGCTTCTCGAAAGGTTCGCACAACATTCTGTCGTCATCCTTGACGCCTCGAACCGTGTTCAGAATTTCGTAGCACTTGCGTCGCTCACTATTCTTCATCATCGTCCCCGATGGTTTTGCTCGAGCGTACACGTCAAATGCACCAAGATTGACACGGAACGTTGCATCTTTCGCACCTGCAACACCAGGCGGACGGACAAATTTGAGTACCGGTGCCGTAGACGCCGAATCGTTGCCCAAGGGTGGCACGTCGTCATCCAACCATTTGACACGCTGCATGAACAGCATGCACTCTTCCTTCTGCCCGTCATCATATCGCACTTGATGCTCTCCGTTTCCGACGTTGTAACCCTCAATCCTACCAAAAAAGAATAATTCCTCAGTAGGCCACCATATGGCTACTCGACGACCGACAACGCTATCACCCTTCTCATCGCCGCATTCAGTCAGGTACGTACCCATTGAAACGCCCGGCTTGCCATCACTTTGAAGCATGCGAACGGAAGACTTCCACTTCTTTGCGGACCCGCAGCCTGCAATACGTTCGAATTCACCTGGTCCCATTATCGTGTTACTTTCGACATCATGGATTCGCTCACAGCGAGGTCTCGCCATGGTTTGTAACACGCCAATGCGTCCGCTACACACAACATTAATGGGTTCGGGAATATCTTCTAAACCGTCATACTTGGCCATCTCTTCCTCAGTCAGTCCTAGTGACTCGCCCATATCACATATGCCTTTCTTGACTGGGAATTGTCCACGGAATTCAGCTTCAGCCTGTTGACGTATCTCTTCCTCTTCAGCCTCTTTGGCGCGGCGCTCGCGCTCTTGCTCGCGCTCCACGTTACGAATGGCGCGCTCAGCAGCCCGTTGGAAACGGTCGATCGACGTAAAGACGTTGTAGTCAAAATTCTTTTGTCCTTCATGCTCTTCCGCGGCGATTTCATTGGCAAGCACTCGCTTTTCTTCACCTTCATCCATGGAAGCGAGTTGTATCCGGCGCTCTCGATGCGCTTCAAGAGACTCTTGAACCTTGTCGTTGAGATATCCAAACAAAGTGAGACCATCGATATCTTCCGGACCAAATTTTTTCGTGAATGGACGATAGCGCTCAGTTAATGTAAGATTGCCAGCGAACTTTTCGTACCTTCCAGATCGAGCCATACGCTCCAAATGCGAATGCGCCGCAAACGGCACGGTGCGCTTCACGCGCATCTCGTCTGGCATTTCGTCTGCAAGCACTTGTGCGTTGCTAATGCATCCCGAACCTGCAAGTGTGACGAGCTTTGTAAAATGTGGAAGCGAGTCCCAATTAACAGCATCGAGCGGGTAATCTTCTACGACATCTGCAACTTGCTTCAGCGCTCGCGCAGTGTCCTCGCTATTGTCGTCGTCGTCGTCACTGCCGTCGTCGTCGTCGCCTTCTTTCTTTACAGCTACACCAGGAAGCTTGGATGCTTCCTCAAGTTTCCATTGAAGATTCACGCGCCCGTTTTCATCGACGGATAGTTCAACTTTAACTTCAAAATTATTGGCGTCTCTCGTATCCTCAACTTTCGCTCCGATGGGCTTTGCCTCGACGACCATATTAAGTTCATCAGCAAACCCCTTTGGGCGGTCCGTGTGACCCATGCAGGCGTAGAACAACCCGCATGCGTTACATAACGAACGAGCTTTGTCTGGACCAAGACGCATCATCGTCGTTCTTTCCTTACTCACGCCGCACGCAACGCACGCGTCTTTGACTTGTCCCTCCAATACGTCGACGCGCCCGCGTTCAACGTACGACATTTTAGAGTACGTGGCATCCGCAATCGAGACTTGTTGCTGCGCATTCGCGCCACCGCCTTTGCTATACATTGTTGCATTATATGCGTTCATCACCGTCGCACTATTCTGCACGTCCCAAAGCGCTCTCGCCCGTCGGTCAACAAACGTCGGCTTGTACAGGCGCTCGCGAAACCACGACGGCGCCTCGGCTTCGCACAACATGTGCACCGCATTCTGCGCCCGACGTTTGGTGTTACGCTCGTATTCACTCATGTGTCTTCGTACTTTCTCATCTAAAATGACCAATGCCGCCGAGCTCGCGCTCGCACATCCACCCTCGTCGGTCCGAATGTGCCGCTTGTCCTCCTTGATGTTGTCCTCGCCCCAAATCACGTGATGCCACCCGTCAGAGTCCGTCCACGCCACGTAAGCCTCATCTGCGACCCAACCTTCGATGAAATAATTTCTAGGCACAAGTTCACCACCAAACGCTCGGTCCTCCTCCTCAGCAACCCCCAAGCACATGACTTCAGCCTCGACTTCCCAATTTGGGTGCGACCGCAACGACGTCTCCACCCGACAGCCCTTCCACGCCGTCAACGCCGCCTCCTTTTTCAACTTTTCCACTCGCGACGACTGACGCGCCGGTCCGCGTGGCTCTTGGCCGCGTCCTCGTCCTCGTCCACCGCTACCTTTCGGACGCCCGCGTCCGCCTCGTCCACCGCGTCCGCCAGAGTCGTTCGCGCCCAGGCCCGCATCCGTCGCGAGCTTAGCCAACGCCAGACGCTCCATGAGCGCCTTATTCCGCTCAATCTTCGCCAACCGTTCGCGCTCATACTCCGTCAACTCCTCCTCTACATTCCGTGTCATGATTCTATCGCCACTTCGCGCGCGT
>Ga0182090_1137324_pt1 | contig 16289 bp, 8 predicted proteins | sample 041ome_24_FD_127767 | JGI IMG/M metagenome (GOLD analysis project Ga0182090, IMG submission 127767) | Metatranscriptome of coastal salt marsh microbial communities from the Groves Creek Marsh, Georgia, USA - 041408BS metaT (Metagenome... | ecosystem: Environmental > Aquatic > Marine > Intertidal... | reverse complement strand
TGGTGCTGGTGCTGGTGCTGGTGTTCATCTCGTCGTCGTCCTCCCGCGTTGTTCTGCACGACGTTTTCGTTTTCTGAAAACTGCGCGAAAGCGCTCGGTGGGAATTTTGGATTGGACGCTTTCGTGGCGACGACGAACGTTTCGTCTTCAGTTGAGAACCAATCGTTATTATCGCTATATTTCTTGTTGTCTTTTCTCCGGTTGTGTTCGGCAAGGAAATATTGTTCACCTAAATACGCTTGCGCTTTCAACCGCTCTCGCATCTGTTTCTCTCGTTGGTCCCGACTGCCTTCTTCTTCTTTTCTCGTCATCATCGTCGTCGTCGTCGTCGTCGTCGTCGCGGGAGTACCATTATCATCGGTGCTCGTGGTGGCGAGATTCTCCTCGTCCAAGTTTACCATTTTCTTCGTGTTCCTGCGCGTGTTCAAATAATAAAACACAACGCGCGCGGTGGCGCGAGTGCGGGCAAATTTCTCTTCTTGAACTCTCCACCCCCCGTTATTTTGTGAAGGAAGAGAAAACATGTAACACCCTTTCTCTCTGATATCAAAAAAAAAACGCAATCTTCTTTCTTTACTTTTAAATCAGGACGCCACGCTTTTGCGTTTGATAGAACTTTCCGAGAAAGAACAGACGAAGAACGTCGCACTGATCGCCAAGTGAAAGAGTCGCGTCTATTATTTTATCATCACAGTAAAAGAAGACAAATTGAAATCAGAAGAGAGGACGGAGGCAAAAGAGAGAGTAAAATGAGGTACAGCCAAACGCACTCGCCGGAATCGCAATCTTTGATACTCAACAACAAGTACACGAGCTGGAGCGCTTACTTCGGCGTGGATGCGTTTTTAAACGCGGTGTGGCACAATGTTTTTAGCATGAGCGTTTTAGCTTCGTTGCTTTTCCTTTCCGTGACGATCGGAGCGATGTCTTTACCTCCACCAACACATTTCTACACGAAACACGCCGGGGCAGCTGAAAACTCGTCTTCATCGTCGTCGACGTCGACGACGAACAAACTTCTCACGACGTTCTTCTCTCTGAGACGAACCAATGTTGGCGGTAACAAGAAAGGCAATAAGATTAAGAATTACGTCGTGAACAACAAGGATGATAACAAAAACAAAAACAAACAGGCAGAAGGAAAACTTGGTGGGAACAGTTATCACATACCGAGTTCCTTATCGTATAAAGATATTTTGGATTCGCGAACGATGCTTCTTCCAGAACAACCGCGAATGCCAATGCACATACTAAGCTGGACGCCGCATTACGAGTTCACCATGTGGACTCTCAAACAAGTCGACGAGGAGTTGAATGTGGACGACAGATCATCGGGCGCGGTTGACTTTTTATACGCCGTCGCTTCGACTGAGTTTGCCGATAGATTCGACGCGTCGAATGCTGAGAACCAACCGTTCCATATGGGTTGGGCGACGCAAGACTACCCACAGAACCCGTGCGCTGGGTCGAGTAGCGGATGTGGCTCTATGCCGGCGCCAATATTCACCTTTGGAACGATACCGAAGGACCCAACAAAGATAGCTGGATTATTACAAGCGCCGACGTTGCCGCTCGCCCCGTGCATCGCGCACGCATATAACCCAGATAAATACGCTCAGTGCGACTGGTTTTCGTCACCATCGCAATGCTCGGAAGATAGAATGTACATCGAAACGTACGATAGCAACGCGGCAAGAATAGATAAGTACAACTCGCTCATTCCAAAATTGGTTTGGAGAGGATCAGATTGGCGATATCTTTCAGAGTACGAAAGTGTCGGAACTGGGAGTGGATTTGAGTTTTTGCACCAACTTGGGCTGTGCCACGCGAGTCGGTCTACAATCATAGATGCCGTGTTGCACTCGTCGCCGGCGAGCACGGTGGAAAAGCGAGTTCCACCGCGATTGTACGCCGCCGTACTCGGGTCGTTGAATCCGGAGAGTTTCGACATAAAGTTTACGGACAGAAACGAACACGCGCCGCAATCTTCCTGCATCGACGATAAATTCAATCTTTTCACCTCTGACGAGATGGACGCTTGCGATTACTCAAATTACAAGTATCTCGCGGACTTTGGAGGTGGAGGCGGTACTTCGTGGAAATCTACCCTTTGGTTTCTTGGCATGCCTGGCGTTCTGTTTCATCACGAAACGCCGATGCGAGATTCGTTCTACGACGACATTCAGCCGTGGGTGCATTATATTCCTCTCGACGAGGATCTTTCAAACTTAGAAGAACGGGTGAACTGGGCCAAGGAAAATCCGGACGAATGCGCGTCTATTTCCAAACGCGCGACGCAGTTTGCGAAGAAAATGATGAGCACGGATGGCTTAATAGAACACACGAAGAAGACGTTCGTGGAACCGTTTGGGAAATATATCGACGCGTACGAAATACTTGCCTCCGACCAGAAGGTTTCTACGGCAGACTTAAGTACAAAGTATTCTAGTGGTGGTTTAGAGACGGTGAAGTATGCGCCTAGTGAACCGGCATATTTAGGCAACGCGGAACGAGGAGAGTGAGTAAGAGAAGCAGAGGAATAAAAACGTACAGCAATTTTAAAAAAAAAAACATCTGAATATAATTATTACACGCGCTGGCCGGCACGCCTGGAATTTACTACAACGATCACTATTGGACTATTTCAAAATTGCTTTTGCTATCGGTGCTAATCCGCGCTTCAGATCTCCATCGAGAAACGGATCTGTGCGATCATCCTCGAGGAATCGAAACGCGTTTCTAAATTCATCCACGTTTGCATCGATGGGAGCATCCCAATGCGCCGGAACGATGCTCTTTATAGATTCTCCCCAACGTTCGCTCACGCGATCGACCCAATTACGAACTGCTCTTGGGTTTTGCGCATACAGAAGCGTCCGAACGACCGGAGGTACGAGTAAACGATTCGATATGGACTCAAAATTCGTTTCCCATCCGTCGGTCCAAACGACTTCACTCGGCGACACCAATTCTTCGTGTTCTGGAAAGAAGAAAGATACGAGCAGCGCTGTTTTCTTCCAACCCGCGAGAACGTTTTCCGGCGTATCATCCGGTTGAGGATCTTTCGTCGATCGTTTCGAGACGAGGAGAAGTTTTTCTTTCGAAGATAAGACCGGTGGCGTCAAGGGAATCTTCGCGAGCGCGTCGGTGACAATCAACATGCCAGTTTTGACATCAAAAAATGCGCACTCCTTTATTTGAATATTTTTATTCGCGACGTTAAACGCACCAACATCGAGAGTCTCGTAGTTGATTTCGTCTTTCCACGCTGGCTGTTTCGTTGCCATTCGCGCTTCATCGTTGGATTCCGAGAGAACAAACACGTTTGATTCTGTGCCGTAGACGTACGCGTTGGGGATGTTCTCGACTGGGAACGAAAACTGGCCAGGAGCGACCCATATTTCAGCCTCGGGCCACCTTTCGTGAGCATCTCGGGCAAATATTTTGTGTTCTAAAGCATATGTCGGTACTACTATCGAAGCTACGCGAGCTGAAGAAGATGAAGAAGCGGACGATGACGATGGTGCATATTCACCTCCATCCGCGGCGCAAGATTCGACGAGTTGGAAAAATTCCTCAGTCGGCGCGAGCGGATTGTGCACCCACAAGTCGCCGGAAGATAAGCGAACGACAACGCACCGCAAAGGCGTTTCTAGAGGTCCTAACTCAATTGTCTGTTCCAAGGCCCAGCATCTGTCTTCTACCAACGTCGTCTTTATCGTTTTCTTCGTTCCTTCACCGAGAAAAGGCTTGAAAAGCGTCGGAAACCTTTGCGTGAAAGTTTGTTGTTGTTGTTGTTGTTGTTGTTGCTCTGCAAAAGCTGATATTTTATGTCCTGTTTGAAGAAACATGGCGTTGCTGTGAGCCAATAGCAGCGTCATCCACGACACGAAGTCTCTTCGCGACGAATTTTCGGCTTTGAGCACCTTCCTTCGCTCTCTTTGCCCTCTTCTGTTGTTGTTTTCAACTTTGTCCTCGTCTGTTTTCTTCTTCTTCTTCATCGTCTTCAACAGCATCGTCGTCGTCGTCGTCTTTTTGTTCTGTGATTTTAAAGAAGGAGAAAAAGATGATACGAAATCACGCGCAGTCCGGGAGCGGTCGCTCCCTGTGTTTAGGGAGGAGAAGGACGCGAGCGAGGGTATGGACGACATCTCTGTTAATACATTGGGTGTGGTGGTTGAGAAATAAGAAGAGAATTTGCCGCGAAAATCGAAAAATGCAAAAATCCATTACTTCCCTCTCAATTCCTCACTTTTGCTTCTCTCTCTCTCTCTCTCTCTCGGTCGCGCGCGCGCGAAGTCTTGTCAGTCCTTTAAAAAAGAACGAAGAGGAAGAGAAAGATGGCTGATTTTCAATTCCTACTCCCAGATCGCCTGAAGTCTCGATTAGACCATAATCAGCAGCATCAGAGAAAGTCAGAGTCGTTCGAGCACCGGTTAGCAAAAGCTCAATTGAAGCGACAGGTAAAGAGTTCTTGAATTCATTCTTCTTCTTCTTCTTCTTCTTCTTCTTCTTCTTGGATAAAACACTAACGCTGTGCATTCATCTCTCTCATTCGTCCAGGCTTTTCTTGAATGGACGGTGCAAAAAGCGTCGAGCATGTCCTCGCCTCCTCGGCGAAGGAAGAAGAATTCCAATTCTAAGAATTTTCCTTCGCCTCCAATTGATGGAGGACGTCCAACATCGATGACAAGACAACTCGTGGATGAGAACGATGAAAATTTTTCGTCCACGCGTTATTCGCAAAAACCGAAAAGACGTCTATTTTTTGACTCTAACGAATGGGAGGATGCACGTACCAACGTCGAGAAAGAAGAAAAAAACGCTAACATCGACAGCGAGGAGAGTGCTGCGCACAGAAATAGGTGTTTGGAGCAAAAACTCGCCCGCGCCGAGGCGTTACATTCGCTCAGCGTTCAAAGTAAGCGCGAAAAAGCAAACGCGTTCAATTGCCGTCACGAAGACGTAGTAAAAGCGCAAAAGAACTTCAACAAGGAGAAAATATTGCAGAAGTCTCAAATGTTAGAAGAGAAGCTACGCAGCGCGGCTATGAAACGATCCTACGTGCTCTTTCGCAAAGGAATTCGCGCCAAGTGCGGAGTGCAACAATCTCCAGAAAAAGCTTTAGAGCGCTTACAACACCTCCACCGAGTCGAACGCGTTCAGAGACTCTGGAGAGTTTATACAGAGAGTCGATCGTCTACAGAAGCTTTGGGTAAAAGCATATCCGAGAAGTTATCGTTTGATATCGCGCAGAAAAGTTCGAACTACGACGAGTTCGTATCGTTGCTGCAAGATGCGAACGTGTTGGACGGAATGCGGCTCTGGTTGAAACGCTTAGATTCTCGATTAGACGCGCTCGGCGCGGAACAGAGCATTGCGACGCGATCACATCTTCGACTCCTGTTTCCTGCGACCAAGAAGATCGCGTGTCATCATCAATGCCGCAATCCTCGTATCGATTCTTGGGGCGATTTTGTTATCCCAAGATTTCCAACTCGTATCCTCATGTGCGCTTATATGGTGTGCGCTCACCCAGAAATGGTAACGGGAGAATACGCCACGGAGGATGATGAACCGTACGAAGTACGGGAGCTTCGAAGCGCGTCCGCGCGTTTGGTGAAAGCCATCGATGCAACTATTGAATTTTCCTCTGAGCAGATCAAGAATGGCTCGAATAACGCGCTCATGTTTAACGAACTAGTTGTGCAGTTTGCGCAAATCTGGGACGAATACGTTCGGGCCTTCAGCATCTGGAAAACGAACGACGCGACTGCGTTAGAAGCAGAGTTAGTCCGCATCGCCGTAGCTATGGAGGCATCCATGCTGAGAAAATGCGGAGAAGTTTCGTCACAAGCAAATGCAGAAGAGCCAATCGATGATATTCGCGCCATCCGCGAGCAAACGTGCTCTGATAGAGAGCTTTTGAGAACGAAAGTGAGAGAACTTAGCGGTGACGTTGGAGTTTTAAGATTTGACGACGCCATACGCGCGACTCGTGAGAGCGTAAGAGCTGAAAGACTGGCTGCGTTGGACTCGCTGGAGGAAACCAAAGATTCTTCGCTCCATGAATCCGAAGGACACGCCTCCGAAAAGAAGTTTGAAGAACGGCGCAAACAGCGCTTTCAGCATTCGCAACAATTATTGCGAGAGAAAGAAGAGGCGAAGAAAAATCTAGCGCAAGGAAAAAACGAGCGCTTACAGCGCATGTCAATAATGGCAGAATTACTCGCAGACATCACGTGGCTACCATTTCAGTTAGAAGACACCGTATTGGACCACAGCGCGAAGGATACAACCACAACAACCGTGTCATCAGTTGCTGGACTCGAGCATCGGGTACACATCCACGCGAAAAACGCGTTCTGGGACTTGATTCGAGAAACATTAGATTCTCCGGCGCTCGATGCGTCCAGCGGAGGCAACATCGTGTCGGTGAACATTCGCGAGTTAGTCGCTCTCATTCACTCCCTCGTGCCGGAGTCCTGGAAGCGCAGCGATGTGACTACACAACGCGCGTTCGAATTGTTGAACGAACGAGAGCTTTCGCGAATAATTTTTGCGCAAAAGGATACAGCGCTCTTAAAATCACTTTTAAAGAGTACTCTGGACGCTTCGTTCGCGTTACTAGTCGCTCTCGGTAGCGATGCACGCGAACCGCATTCGAAAACAAAACGCGAATCTTTGTTGAGCGCGTTAGAAAACGCGTCGTATTCCGGGACGATAGTTCTCACGCTCCAATTTTTATGGGATATGGCCAACGAACTCAAAGAGGACATCTCCAGAGGGAAAACCATCGTCGCCGTTGAGAAACTGCGTCGTCTCTTGCGCGGGCCCGATAGCAATGCTGCCATATCTTGGATTCAAGATACGTTTAGTCAACTATACAACCTCGACGCGACTCCGTGTGATGAAGCCTTACCTAATACCAGGAAGTGGCTTTTCAAGAGTGCTTGCGAACTGGCGCCGTTGGTCGAATCCAGCGGTCTTGGTCGAGAAGTTTTGAAGAATCAACCGTCCGCGCCGAGCGCAAAGAACACTCATAACATTCCAGAGAGGATTTGCGCGGGATTGAAAGACACATCCGTCTATTCCAAGAAGGACCCGAGAGGAAGTCGCCCTGGAGAGGATGAAAGCGTTCCCGTAAACTGGACTGGCGTTCGAGCCAGTTCGTGCGAAGGTGTGGTTCGATTGATGTTTGTCGATCTAATTTGTCACCGAGATGAACACTCTGAGTTACCAGAAACGTTGCGTTTTGATGCGGCGCGAATCCATCGAGCGCAGGATTCATTCCAGCGCCTCCTGTTGTCGTGCGCTTGCCTCGCTTTGGTCGAACAGGTGCTCCCGGCGGGCGTCTCTGTCACGCCAGAGATGAAGCGTGATTTAAACAAACGCGTCTCCGCAATTCTGCGCGATGACGCGAGCAAACTCAAGGACGTCGCCACAGAAGTTGCTCGAACAGTTGGTTCTTCGCAAAGTACATCCACAATATCACTCGTCGAGCGTATGCTGCTGAAACTGATTGGCGAAGGCACCCGGGAAGAAAAGAACGCCCCGGTAAAATCATCTGATGATATTTCGAAGGCTTTGCTAAAAAACGTGCGGGAAGCGCTCGTTGCGAGAGTTCTCGGCGGTAAGAATGCACGTGAACCTATGATTTCTCGTTTGAACAACTGTCGATCGGGGATCGTTGCGGAAGAATTCGACGCTTTGGCTGTTCGCATCCACGCGCTCGCCCAGACGTCTTTCGTCATACACAAAAGCGCCGTGTACGACCCTCTTGTGCTCAAAGCGTACGAAACTTCGGAAGAACTGTAGCAGAAGTATATGGATATGTGCCCAGGTACGTATGGGTTATGTAGTGGTTTGTGTATGAATACAATTTTGAAATTTTAAGAGTAACATAATCGCGTTCATCTCTCCTCTTTCATCTTCTCATCAGGGTCCTGACAAACTTATGAAAGCTGTGATAGGAGTGATTTCTTTTCTCGAGTTTCGCGACACCTCATTTAACATTTCCACTCTGAGTAAGATGAAGTTATCGATACGCCCAAACTTAACATCCTCGCGCTCAGCCACGGGCGCTTTCTCCTCTTCTTCTTCTCAACCTTCCACGGGGAAACGGCTGAGAAGACCGACGGCGAAGGTCTCTCTTTCTTCTTCTTCGCGTCGGCACTTACTTAAGCCTTGGACCTCATCATCATCGTCGTCGTCGTCATCAAATATCCACACCGCGAGGCGGAGATTTTCAATCTGTGCCGCATATAATAATAATGATAACAACAAAAAGAAGAGTAGCGATTTCAGTAACTACGGAGAAGAAGATGACGATTTTGATGAACCAGTGCCTGGACCAGGAGGCCGTATCGAGTCAGATGCCATCCAAAGAAACGTCAGAGATTCGGTGATTAACGCCATAGACCAAAGTCAAAACCGGAGAGTTACGGCCGGAGACGTCGCGTCTTCCTCAGGCATTCAACTCTTCGATGCCACGCAAGCGTTAACTGCTTTAGCTGCAGATACAAACGCATCTTTAGAGGTTACAAACGATGGCGACTTAGTGTACGCTTTTCCGAGCGGATATAAACAACTGTTGCAAGCGAAGTCGTTCAAGTTGAAAACGGAACCGACGGTGGATAAGGTGAAAGAATTTCTTTCTTATCTCGTGCGCGTGTCGTTCGGAACAACGCTCGTGGCATCTGTTGTTATTGTGTACACGACCATATTCGCGCTGTTGTCCTCGCAAAGAGACGACCGAAATGATCGAAGATCGAGCAGAGGTGGTGGCATGATGTTTTTTGGTCCTCGATTTTACCCGGGGGATATTTTCTGGTACCTCGATCCGTACTATTACCGTCGACCGTACCGGTTACGCGCGAAAGATGAGATGAACTTTTTCGAAGCGGTGTTTTCTTTTGTCTTCGGGGACGGTGACCCGAACAACGACTTTGAACGCGAACGCTGGGCGCTCATAGGACAAACCATCGCGAAAAATGAAGGGGTTGTCACGGGGGAACAGTTGGCACCGTTTTTAGACCGCGAAGGTTCCGCAGAACTCTCGGATGAATCGTTCGTATTACCAGTGTTAACTCGTTTCGAAGGTTCACCGGAAATGGACGATTCTGGGAATATTTTCTACAGATTTCCAGCTGCGCAAGTCACCGCTTTGGAAAAGAAACAACAAAATCGATTAAAACGTGATAGCGGTAGTAGTACAAATGGATTGGCGAAAGAGGAGCGTTGGTCGTTTTCTCTCGCTGATCCGAGCCAAAAATTCATGTCTGCAGCACTCGGCGTCGCTAACTTCGTCGGCGTGATCTGGTTGAGTAGTTTGATGACGGATCCCCAAGTCCTCTATCGCAACGCTGAGTTGGTCCAATCAGTTGGTGGTTTTCTGCCGGCGTTGCAAGTGTACGCGGCGCTGTTCTTCGCCATTCCATTTTTTCGAAACTTTAGAATCGGAATGAAGAATAAGCAGATAGATCGACGAAATACCTTACGATTGCAATCCCTGTTGCGTCTGGAGCGCCCGGACGAAAAGCTGCGCAGGAAACTGATGGAAGCGAAATCAAAGGCGGGCAGAAAATTCGTGTCGGAGAAGGATTCCATATTCTCATCGTCGGGGAAAGGCCAAAAAGACGGCTCGACATTCGAGTTGGAAGATTTCGATCGTCGCTTAAACAAGGAGAAGTAGTAGATTGATCTAAAGGTTGTATTTATAATTGAAGTGAAGGAAAAAACGTATAGTAAATAACCCCGCGCTCGTTCGTCTTCTTCTTCTTTGCTTTTTGTATGGTGGGCAATTAGGTGGTGCAGGAGTTTATATTTTAAAGCTACTTCAAACATGAATAACAAATATCATCATCGTGATGTTGATCTACTAACGCGTTCTATTCTTTCACTTCTAAACGGGTGTCAAGAGAGAGATCAAGTCCGGTCTCGGCGTCGTGCGCATGCCGACGATGATGATGAGAGGAATGAGGGCGTAATGAACGACTTCGGAGTTGGTGGAGACGTAGTTTACAACTTTCGCGATCGAAGCTCGAATACCGGCCATTATTACGTTTATTTATGCGTATCTTTTGGTGCGACGCGATCGATACGTGTTTGTTTCAAGTGCTCCTCTCGACAAACTACTCTATTTGGTTCCTTTGTGAGTTGTGCGTAAATGAGGAAGAAGAAGAAGAAGAGGGGCGGCTGGAATTCCCCTAATTTTAAGAGAAAGGGGCAGGGAGGGGAGCCCCGAGATCTTTCTGCTTGTGATTTGTTTTCGTCCTCAAAAAGCAGAGAAGAACAAGAAGTTTTCCTGAAAAATTAAAACGTCTACTCGTATTGAATCATAAATTATTGTGCGCGCGGCGCACCTGTGTATATCTATTATCCCTCCTTGATACTATTTAAGAAGACGGACGACGATCGCGGAGAATAACAATACAGGTAATACAGAGCATCTCTTCTTCTTCTTGACTTCTTCTTCTTTCTCTTCTCTTTCATACTTTATATGGGAGAACGAACGCAAAAAAAATCGATCGCCCAAATTCGCAAATTCGCGACGCCACGACGACACAGAAGAGAAAGTTATTTTCGTTCTAATCAAATCAAATATTTTCTTTACAAAATCAATCGCAGAGAAGGAGAGATGCGCACGCCGACGAAGAAGAGAAAGACACCGATAAAGGAGACTAAGTCGGTCTCTGTTTCTACGACGTCGACGCCCGTGAAAACCTCTCCTAAAGCGCGGAGAAATCTTAAACTTTCCGACGTCGAAGAAGAAGACGTCGCGATGCTGAAAGGGGAAAAAGGAAAAAAAACGCAAAAGAAGAAAATGATTGTCCCGCCGGCGAGTCCACCCGTGGAGAAGGCTGGGAGCACGAGAACGACGCCTAAACGCGCTGCCGCGACAGATGCGAGTAAGAAGTTTGAGCAGCAGCAGCGAAACGGCGGGTTCGAAAGCGACGACGATGTCGTTCTTGGAGATGATGATGATGATGAGGAGGAGGACGACGGTTCGACAAAAATCTCTCGTGGCAAGAAGACGGGCAAAAAGCAGACGCCGACGAAGAAGAAGAAGAAAAAGAAGAACGATGACTCGTCCGACGATGACTTCGACGAGGAAGATTTCGAAGACGAGTTGTTCACGAAGAAGAAGAGTCCGAGTAAGAATCTTACGCCAACGAAGAGACGGCGCCCAGGGAAGTCAGATCCGCCGACGCCGCAGTCCAGGTACGTTTAGATTTTTGCGCCTTTTTCGCGCGCACATTTTGGATTTTGGATTGTCTGTTTTTTCTTCGCAACGCGTTTATTTTACTCACTTTTATTCTCGGGGTGTGTTACTTGATTCTCACCGCATTTAAAATGTGTATTTTCTTATCACGTGATAAACAGGTCTCTCCATTCGCCATCCAAATCGGGAGGATCCTCGGGGATGAGCGCGTCGGAACGTCTCGTAGCGGCTGGCGAAGAGTTACCGGTGATTTCCGAGCCGGCGGCGATGTTTCACGATTTGGCGTCCAAAGTTCCAAAGTTGGAAAATTTTTTAAAGAAGATGAGTCATCGACCGTTGCGTGTCGCGACAATGTGTTCAGGTACTGAATCACCGCTGCTTGCGCTCGATAAAATTGCAGACGCTACGGAAAAGCTCTTTGGATCGAGATTGAACGTTGAGCACGTGTTCTCGTGCGAAATTGAGCCGTTCAAGCAGGCATACATCGAAAGGAATTTTTCGCCACCGATTCTGTTCAGAGATATTCGAGAATTGAAAGAGAAGCAAGCGTACACTGCTTACGGAGCCTTGGTTGACGTTCCTGGCAATGTCGACATTCTTGTCGCCGGTACGTCATGCGTCGATTACTCGAATTTGAACAACGAGCAAAAGGGGTTGAACGAACAAGGTGAATCCGGTCAGACTTTTCGTGGAATGAAAGCGTGGATCATGCGTTGTAAGCCACCTGTGGTGATTCTCGAGAACGTGTGTGGAGCGCCGTGGCAACAAATCGTGGACGATTTTGCATCGTTCGGCTATACGGCTGATTTCCTTCGCCTCGATACGAAGCGATATTACATCCCGCACACGCGCACGCGCGTTTATCTGCTCGCTGTTCTTGGTGACGACGATGAAGGCGTGCTCGCTCAGTGGAAAGAAGTCGTCAAACAACTTGAACGACCATCGAGCTCAACTTTGGAAGCGTTCCTCTTTGATACGGACGATCCCAGGGTGAATAAAGGTCGACAAGACTTGGCGCTCCCGGGTGAAAAGAACACGCGCGCCGAGACTGATTGGGGTCGATGCCAAAGTCGACACATTCGCGCCCGAGTGGAAGAAAAACTTGGTCAGCAACGTCCATTTACTCATTGGGACGGTGGTTGTCAGCTGCCAGATTATGCGTGGAACGATTGGGGTAAGGCGCAAACGGATCGAGTCTTGGATTTGATGGATATCGATTACCTCCGTCTCGCGAGAGACGGCGTTGACGCCATGCACAAAACTCTGGTGTGGAACTTGAGTCAGAACGTAGATCGAACAACTGGTTCTGTCGCACCGGGTATTTGTCCGTGTTTGACGCCGTCCATGGTGCCTTTTGTTACGAACAGAGGTGGGCCTCTGGTCGGTATCGAGGCGTTGTCGTTACAAGGTATTCCCGTAGATGACTTGTTGTTAACGCGCGAAAATGAAAACCAAATGTCGGATTTGGCTGGGAACGCAATGACAACTACTGTCGTTGGCGTTTGCATGCTTTCCGCACTCACGCTCATGGTGGATAAGCTCGCCAATCACAAGGAGAACAATGAGTTTGCAAAGAAATTGTCCGCTTCGTCAAAGGAAGAAAAGTTGAAGATTACAAACGTCATCAGTAAGGCTGAACAAATCAGCAAAAACACCAAGGTTATTGGAGAAGATGCGTTGAAAGAAGAACTGTTGAACCTTGATGTCAAATCTGAAAAGAGTGTGTTGGCGTTGATGGAGTCAGCGCATCGATCTTCTCGATTGTGCGTGTGCGAAGCGCAAAGCGGACTGGCGAGTGAAATCGAACGATGCGCAAACTGTGATCACACGTGCTGCGTAAAGTGTAAGGGACGACCCACGCACACGTACGGAGCGTACAAGCCGACGCGCGTCGCACCGGATGTGTTTAGTGCAGAGTTGAAGCAGGCGTTGCCGATGACGGTGAAGTTTTCACAAAAATTCAATCTCGATAGGTACAAGTCGAATCTTTCCCTCACTTCCCCATCTGCTCCTAAATGGAAGGTTTGGGTGGATGCTTTGAAAGCGGTTGAGAATGCCGAGTTTCTTTTCCGCGGTTTGCAGCGCGGAAACGTGTGGCGAATCCACTACGCTTGTCCGGGGGAGGATTTGATTAAACTCGAAGGTCGAATCGACGGGAAGGTGTGCGAATGGTTCATCATTTTTGAACCGTCGCCAAAGTCCGAGCAAAAGCCGGATGAGATATTTTCTCGACCGCTCGCGAGAATGATTTTGAGCAAAGAAAAAGCGAAGAATCTTTTGGACGGGAATTGGGAGTTATTCACTCCAGCGCCGGACGCGTTTACAGCCCAGATTATCGGAAAAGGCGCTTTGGTCGATTCCTGGCAAGTTACGCTCGGAATGGAGCATGGAAAAACAGTTCTCAACACCGAAAACGATTGGCCGCTCAAGCGATTCAGCAGGTACCAGGTTATCGTCAAGGATGAGGACAAGAAACAGCTCGACCGGGACATCAGTGGCGATTACGCCTTGTACGATACTTGCGACGCAGCGCAAGCTTCGTTACATCGAAAGGTAAATGGAGAGGAAAAAGGAAAGCGCTCTCTCTATTTCTTTCTCGATCAAACTCGTAATAAAGGTGCGGCTCACGATACGTTTGTCTTCGCAGATAACCATCGTCGTTTAATGTTCGATGAGTTCCGCGTAGAGACATGCCACATTGACACCCAGGATGGCTTGGCCAAGGGGTGGCGTCCGAGCGAAGAAAAAATGGGCACTATTGTCATCAAAATCCGTGGGAAATGGGAATCTCTGGACAAATCTGTGAAAATGGTTGCAATTGATACTTCGAAATCGTGCCTGAGCGTTCCTTCGCCGAAGACTTCGTTGTCTCAGGGCAACGAATCGTGCAACGCCGCGTTGGCTGTCGTCAAATGCTCGGTGCCGCTCGCTCAAGTGGACAAGCACGCTTGGCCTACGGGAGAGTTTGAGACTATCCGCTTAGATAAAAGTGCCGAGACGTTCAAGAGATTGCATTGGTTTACGTCGCGACTCGAAATACCAAAGTCGCTGCAGAGATGGAACGGTTTGGACTTGAAAGTACCAAACAAGCACTCGTCAGACAGATGCGATGAGTACATTTGTTCGAGGTGCGCTCCCGTTCCGCCAACTTTACGATGGAGTAGATTTTATGGTTCGAACAAAATTGAAGCTCGAGAGGATCCGCAACAAGCGGCGGAGTACGAGCAAGCGCTCAAGTGTCGACCGGCGCCGTTCATTGTACGTTGGAAACGCGAAGCCAATATGGGTAAGTTTCTCATTGCGATCAATCCGTCCACGTTAGTGCATCGTGCTTTGGCTCACTTGTCGCCAACAATGCACACCGCAGGTGCGACCGGCGAGCTGCTTAATACGTCGTGGAAGATTGTTTCTCACGACGAAAAATCTGTCGAGCAGTTGCCAAAGTCTTTTGAATTGAAATCGAACAGATTCAACGCTCCCGCATCGCAACCTCCGAAGTGGAGTAAAAAATATCCACTCCGTCCCGAACAACTGCGCTCTCTCGGCTGGATGATTGAGCAAGAGACCACAAAGGAACCATTCATTGAATCCGAAGTCGCCGAGAGCTTGATTCCAAGACTTGGGTTGCGCATGGACGGTAAGGTTGAGGTGAAGAAAACAGTTCGAGGCGGTATCGTCGCCGATCAAGTCGGTTACGGGAAAACCGCGATTTCCATCGGTGCTATACTCGCAAATCAAATACCGTTTCCCTCCGAGAAGGAAAGTGCAGTTTTGAAACCCGTACGAGCGATTCCAACTCGTGCAACGCTCGTTGTTGTGCCCTCACAGCTCATGCGGCAGTGGCCGCGAGAAGTTGAAAAATTTTCGGAAAAGGGTGCCTTGAAGACTGTCGTCGTAAAAACTGTTGCGGATATGACTGCGTTGACGGCGAAATGCGTCATGAACGCGGACGTGGTTATCGTTGCCACCTCTGTGTTCCGATCGAAGCTTTACTTTGATCGTCTCGCAAAACTTGCGGGGACTAAGACGATGCCGGATCCGAAGAGCGGCGCTCAAGGTCGTCACTTCACTTCTGACTATAACCTTGCTTTGAAAGGTTTGGGCGATCAAGTCGAGGCACTTACTGATCCAAAGCGCGGTGCGAAGTACGTTGCCGAGCACACGAAGAAGAATGTGAACGTTCTCGGTGAACTCACTTTGCAACCGAAGCGCTTGAAAGGCGCCAAGTTGGTTGCTGCCACGGTTGCTGCCGGTGGCGAGGGGTTCACGCACATCGAGGAGATGTTTGCCGCAAAAGAAAACGTATCTTCAAATCCGGTGCAGAAGCCTGTGGTTGAGAAGCCGATGAGTCCTTCGAGGAAGACGCCGATCAAGAAGAGCAAAGTTGCTACGCCGTCCAAGAAAAGTGCCGTTTCAGCGAGATCCACGCCCTTGAAAAAGCAAACAACTCCGAAGAAAGCCTCGAGTGCGATTCGATCGTTGCCGAGTTCTCGAGCTGGAACTCCACGTAAAGTGGTGGCTGCTACTCCTTCGAAACGAACTTCTGCGCGCAACACGCCTCGCAAAAATTATTACGAAGAGGACGATTTATCAGAAGACATGTTGCGTGATTCTGACGACGATTTTGCGTCCGAGGACATCAGTGATGACGAAGATGAGGATGCCTTTGACGTTGACGACGACGATGACGACTTCGATGACGAGAGACCGAAGCCTAAGAAGAAGAAAAAGAGTGGTGCGGCGAAGCGTAAACTGGCTCCCGGGGAAGAAAAGGATCACTGGGGACTCGAAACCGAAGCTGTTCAAGAAAATTGGCGTCGAATGACATCTGTCCCATTTGAAATGTTTCACTGGAGACGGGCAATCATCGATGAGTTCACATACTTGAAGAATTCGGACAGAGCAGTCGTACTTGGTCTCAAGACGCAGTCGCGCTGGTGTTTGTCTGGTACTCCTCCCGTTGGCGATTTCGCAGACGTGAAAAGTACGGCGGCTTTACTTGGCGTTAATCTCGGAAGCGATGAAGTACCAAGGTACACAAAGTCCGAAATTACCAAAGCGGAAT
>Ga0182090_1237306_pt1 | contig 16408 bp, 7 predicted proteins | sample 041ome_24_FD_127767 | JGI IMG/M metagenome (GOLD analysis project Ga0182090, IMG submission 127767) | Metatranscriptome of coastal salt marsh microbial communities from the Groves Creek Marsh, Georgia, USA - 041408BS metaT (Metagenome... | ecosystem: Environmental > Aquatic > Marine > Intertidal... | reverse complement strand
CGGCAATGGGCATGAAACCTGAAGACGTATTGACGCAAATCATGCAAGATCCAGAGTTGGCGAGCGCGTTCCAAAACCCGAAAGTGCAAGCGGCGGTGATGGATTGCTCGGCGAACCCGATGAATATTACAAAGTACCAAAACGATCCGGAAGTCATGAAGACGTTTGAAAAGTTAGCAAGTTTGTTCCCTCAAGCCGGAGGAGGCGCCCCGCCGCCGGGCATGTTCTAAAAACTGTGAGGAACGAAGAAGAAAAAATCTAATAATAGCGCCGTGTTTTGATTGTCATTTCATTCTAAACCCATCCTTTAAAAAATTATCATTATAAAAACTACTTAACTACGCGCGCGCCCGCTTAAAGGAAAAGGGTCAAAAATACTCAACACCGCCGCTCTCGCGCGCCGCTAATCGTTCGCGAGACTTTGCCAATCGCGTCGGTAATAGTTGGCTCCCGTGGTGCGAATCCCTCCATCTCAACAGTTTTCTCGGGTTTTTCCCAAACACTCGCATGGCGACGTTTGTCAAAACACCTAACCTCGCGCACACAAACACTTGCGCTAAAATCGTTAAAATGAAGAACCAAAAATAAAACGATCTCCAATTCTCTTTTTGTTTTCTCATTTGTTTCCTCTTTTCCCTCTCTTTTGAACCCATTCTAGATTTTCGACGCGCGTTTCTCAGTTGTTTCTGAATCTCTTGCGTCGGTTGTTTGACGATGTCGTCCTCTCCGAAATCGTCCTCGTCCTCGTCCTCGTCAATCACCACCTTCCCTTTGTTCCGTTTCATCTTCTCCAACCTCTTCGCCTCCGCGATTTTCTTCTTCTTCGCTAACACTATCTTTTCCCGTCTCTCCTTTTCCTTCTCAATCATCCTCTCCTTCTCTAACATTGGATCTTCAATCTCCGGCACGTCTTCGCTCCCAATGGGCAAATCCTCCGTCTGATCTTCTCTCACCGGATAACAATGCATCCTCGCCGCGGCGTCGTCGTCGTCGTCCTCATCCTTCGGCGCGTCTCGCGCCACGTACCCAACGTCGCACTCGCACGTCCCGTGTCTCGCGTTGCACCTCGAGTTCTTCGGGCACCGATTGAAACACGCGTCCTCGTTCCCGTCTTCGGCCCACTTCGCGCCGCGTTCCCACCTCGCGTTCGCCGCCGCGCGTTCGTCGCAACACAACTTTTCCGTCGGTGCTTTATCTCCTCCGTAGTGGATGAGTTTGCCTAAAAAGCTAGATTCGCACTCGTATTCCTCTCGAACGGTTATTACCGCGTTCTTGTTGTTGTTGTTGGTCGTCGTCGTCGCGCTTCTCGGACACGTCCGCGACCAGGAACATCTGGTCCAGAAACACCCCTCGGGAGCTTCTCGCTCTTCTGCTTTTCGTCGTCTTCGTCTTTGCCGTTGCTCCTTCTCCTCGTTTTCTTCTTCGTCTTCGTCTTCTTCTTCTTCTTCTTCTTCGTCGTTGTCGTCCTCGTTCGTTCCGAGCAGCGCTCTCGCTCTTCTTCTTCCTCTTCTTCTCTCCGGGAAATAATCATCATCATCCCCTACGTGTTCGAACGACTTTGACGCCAACGCGTCGCTGCTCTTCGCGACGACGACATCTTTGCCGCGAACGACAGAACGACAGAAAAACAACAAAAACAACAACGCGAAGAAGAAGAAGAGCATCATCGATCGAACGAGAGGAGGAAGAAGACGTCGCGATGGCTTCATTTTTTGTGCGTCTTCGTAGTATCTATCAAATCGCGCGCACACACTTTTGGGGAAAATGGGGAAAGAGAACGCGTCAGAAACCCCCGCGCGAGGCGCGTTGTTTCAACGACACACGGAGAGAGCGCGACGACGACGAGAGCGTGAAGACGGAGGACGGGAAGATGTCGACGTTCTCCTCGTCGTCGAGGGCAGCGGCGAGAAGGCTCGCGCGCGCGCTCTCGTCGCGCTCCTCTTCTTTGTCGACGACGACGAGGAGTTGTTCTGCTTCAACTTCCGCGCTTTCGTCGTTGCAACAGACGACGACAGGCGTCGACGAGCGCTCAAACGATGGACGACCGAATGGAAGAATGACAACGACGAAGAATTTTCGTCTCTTCGCGCCGTCGTCGTCGTCGTCGTTTCTCGGCGCTTCGTATTCGTCTTCTTCTTCGTCGTCGAGTTCTTCGTCGTTCGAAGCGTGGAAAGCGCAAAACTTGAAGCATCTGTACAATCGAATACCGATCGAAAACGTCCGAAACTTCTCCATCGTCGCGCACATCGACCACGGGAAATCGACTTTAGCGGACAGGTTGATGGAATTTTGCTCGGCGATCGAAAAGAGGAAGAAGAGTAAAACGGGGGCAACCTCGCAACTGTTGGACCGTTTGCCGGTGGAGAGGAAGCGAGGTATCACGGTGAAAGCGCAGAGCGTGGCGCTGCTGTATCGACACTCGAGAGAAAGAGAGAACGAAGAAGAAAAAGAAGAAAAAGGAAAAGATGATATTTACGCGGACGCGTCGAAGTGGTACTTGCTGAACCTGATCGATACTCCCGGGCACGCGGATTTTAGCTTTGAAGTGTCTCGCTCGCTGAGCGCGTGTCAAGGGTGCGTGTTGTTGGTGGACGCGACGCAAGGGGTGCAGGCGCAGACGGTGGCGACGTTTTACCAAGCGTTCGAGAAAGATTTGAAAATAGTGGCGGCGTGTAATAAGATCGATTCGCCGCTGGCGGACGTGGAAGGGAGCGAGAAGCAGATGGAGATGATTTTTGGGATTGATAAAGCGTCGAGGATTTCGGCGAAGAGCGGAGAGAACGTGGGGGAAATTTTAGATAGGATCGTGGATGAGATTCCGCCGCCGACGATGACGGACGAGACAATTTCATCGTCGGAGGAAAGTAATTTTCTTCGAGCGTTGTTGATTGATTGCGATTTTGATAAATATCGCGGAGCGGTGAGCGTCGTCCAAGTCGTGGACGGCGAGCTCAAAGTGGGCGACGCCATCGAGTCGTTCGAGTCGGGAAGGAAAGCGGAAGTCTTGGAAGTTGGCGTGCACGCGCCAGAGATGACACCGTTGAAATCTCTTCAAAAAGGGAACGTCGGGTACGTGATTACTTCCGACCGCGACGTCAAGGCGCAACGGGTAGGGGATACATTGTTCAACCGAAAAGAACGAAAACGAGAGGCGGTGACGCCTTTAGTCGGATTCAAAATGGCAAAACCGATGGTGTTTCAAGGCATTTTCCCGTCCTCGGCGGATGACTTTGAGAAATTGCGCGAATCCGTGTCGCGATTGACCTTAAACGACGCTTCCGTAGAGGTGTTCCCTGAAGTTTCTGCTGCGTTAGGTCCGGGCTTTCGATGCGGATTTTTAGGATTGCTCCACGCGGAGGTGTTCACGGACCGATTGCGAGAAGAGTTTGATTCTGACGTCGTCGCCACGGCGCCGACGGTACCGTATAAACTGACCAAAATGATCAACAAGAGCAGCGCGAGAGAGTTCGCGGAGAATGCAAGCAGCAGCGGCGACAACAGAAGTGAGCTCGATCCCGACGATCAAAAAATCGAAGGCGTCAAATCGGTCACCGTCATCACCTCGCCTCTCGCTTTGGAAGCTAACGCCGGTCTCCCGCGCGACACGAAAATCCAAGAGCGTTTGGTAGAGGCGACCATAATAGTTCCCACTGAATACACGGGTAAAATTCTCGAGCTATGCAACGAGCGCCGCGGCGAGTCCTTGGAACATTCTCAACTCGACAGTCTTCGAGCAATGCTCCGCTACAAACTCCCGTTGGGCGAAATCGCCTCTGATTTCGCCGACGAGCTCAAATCTCGCACCAGCGGTTACGCCACCTTCGATTACGAACTCGCCGGTTGGCAATTCGCCGACATATGTCGCCTCGACGTCCTCGTCAACGGTGAAGTCGTCGACGCCATGGCCACGCTCTGCCACCGCTCCAAAGCCGTCGACATTGCCAAAAAAGTCGTCAAAAAAGTCAAAGACGCCTTGCCGAGGCAGATGTTCGAAGTGGCCGTCCAAGCGTCGCTCTCGGGTAAAATCATCGCTCGAGAAACAGTCTCCGCGATGCGCAAAAACGTCCTGGCGAAATGCTACGGCGGGGACGTCTCGCGCAAGAAGAAATTGCTCCAAAAACAAAAAGACGGCAAGAAGAGAATGCGCAGAATGGGGAACGTCGACATACCCGCGGACGCTTTCGCCGGTTTACTCAGCGCGAAATAAGCAACGCAGCGATGAATGATAGTATTTATAAAAAAGCCTCAGGTAGAAAAAAAATAGCAAAAGAGTAGCAGTAATTGTAATAGCAATAGTAGTTGGTGGTAGTAATGATAATAATAGAAGCCGTTTGAAGTCTCGATGCCGCGCGTCGAGCGCGCGCGCCTCGGTTTTCGCGCGAAAAGAGAGACATTCCCCAACACGAAAAAAAAAGTTGAATTGCTTCATAAAACAACAGAATTAGACGCGCTCGAGGACACATATACACATATATAAATACACACACGCAAACGCACTCATATATGTCCTCCGCCTCGGCTCCTCGTACTCCTCATCACGTCTCGGTCGTTCGTCTCGCGGACGCGTCGACGTCCTCGACGACGACGGTTGGTGATGGTGACGACGACGCTTCCGGGAAAAAGTTGCGCGTCGCGACGTTCGCGGTCCAAATCGCGACAAAGTCGAACGCGAAAAACTACGTCGCCAAGTGCCGGAACGGCCTGCAAAATCGCAAGATAAAGAAGAAGAAGAAGAAAAGTAAGACGACGACGACGAATGGTGACAGAGACGAGGAGGAAGAGGAAGAGGAAGAAGAAGAAGAGGAGGAGGAATTTTATGAATCTCTGTTTCGCGTCAAGAGGCAATTTCCGGATGATTTTCTCTCGTTGCGAAACCAGTTGCGAAGGGCGTATCCCGGATGCGTGGTACCGAAACTGTTGTTTACTTCGAAGGAGAAATCGGAGCGCGAATATTCGGAACGCGACGCGGAAGTCTTTTTACGTCGGTGCTGCGAGTCACCGACGATTGCGGCGTCGAGGATGTTGGAGACGTTTTTGACGGAAGGCGCGACGTCGTTTACTTCCACCGCGAGGAGCAGCAAGTTGAACGAAGAAGTTTTCGACGCTTTGGCGGAGGACGCGGACGTGAGAGCGGTGAAGGAAGAGCAGGAAAGGCGTGGTCGTTTTTCGGCTTCGGCGTGGTTTGCATCTCTATTTAACAACGGCGGGGGTGGGAAGAGTAGTGACGGCGTCGGCGCGAAAGAGAGAAAGTATACGCGAACTCGGCACTCGGTGTTGAAAGATGAAGATCCGACGTATTTGCAAGTGATTACGTACGCCTCGAAGCTCGACGAACAGTGCGAAGCTTTCGTGCGAAGCGCGGAACTGTACATCGATCAGCTCGAGCGACGCTTGAACGCGACGAAACTACGGGATTTAGGTGATGCGGCGTTGAAGATGGGACAAAGCGAAGAAGGGTGGGGGAAAGCTTTGCAAAAACGCTCAAAGAACTATTCTTTGGGCTACACTTTGCACGCGCTTTCTGATTGCGCGGAATCGATGACGTTTACGGGCACAGCCAGCGAATCGAAGGCGTGTGAAGCGCTTCGATCATTAGTGCCGTGTTTTGAAGATTGCAGGCAACGCGTCGAAGCGATTCGCGAAACGTTTGAAGATCGGACGACGGCGCTTTTGCATTACCAAATTGCCTGCGACGTTTACGACGAGGTCATCGAGACGCACGGACGCGCCGTTGCAAATATACATCCGGAATGTTTGGAAGCTGACGCTAAGAGAGAAAACAGACGCAAAGCGTATGATCTTATCGTCGAACGAACGAGGGAAGAATATCCTCGCTGGCACGCGAGCATTGGAGTTGATATGACGCGCTCCTTGAGAACGTTTGCAAAAACGCGCGCGGCGCTGTGTCGACGGGACGCGGAGTGTTGGGAAATGATGCTGAGAGATCCTGTAGGCGAGGATAAAGTGGAGATTGACAATAGAGTAGAAGCAAATGGTCGACCGGAAAAGTTCGAAGTAGAAGCTACGGCGCGAAAGGATGGTCCCGAACAATCTCGAGGAAAACTGTTGAGTACAAAGGAAAAGTTACTCCTAGAAAAGAACGCTAGGCGAATCCAACGCATGGAAAAACGACGTAAGAAAGAAGAACGAGAAGTGCTCAGAACTTGGAAGAGAGAAGCAAAAGCGGCCATTGCGAATGGAGAGAACGTGCCTGAAATGCCTAAATTCAAGGAGAAGAATAATGAACACGAGGAGAACAGCAGCAACAGCAGCAATGATAATAGCGATAGAATTAAGAGCTCAGAGAGAAAGGGTAACGCTAAGAATAGAAACGAAGAAAGCGTAAAGGACGATTCAGGTAGAAAAAGAGACGGATCTTCTGCCACTTCCTCCTCTTTTTCGTCTTCCACTTCTTCTTTCATGCCAACATCAGCGACGACGACTGCAACAAAAACAACATCGTCGTCGCTTTTCAATTCACAAGTGGAAGAATCGCTGAGGAGGGAGATGAACGTGTCTGTTGAGTCATCGGGCGGTGCGCATTATTCTTCAAATATAGTGAAAGCAGATGAGCAGAAGCAGAAGCAGCAAGAGAAGACGAAACAAAAAGTTCTGCTTTCGAGACCGCCGCCAGAACCGCTCGTGGCTGTGAAAACGGAAGAAGCGTCGATCAGTGAAAGGCTCGCCTCGATTAAAATAGCCGCAGCGGCTGAAGACGAGAACGACTCCGAATGGAGCGACTGAGATGTCGAAAGAGTTTGAAAGTTTTTTCATTTGTAATACCAGTATATGAAAGTAGTAGCATTACACGTATGAAGATACGACTGCAAATCAGAAATATCGTGGTCGAACGAAGAAGCGGAAGAAAACATATATGACATATCAGTCACCGAGGACGTGTCCCAACTCCCATCGGATTTCGTCCCGATATCGTGGTTGAATTCATTAGAGTCAGAAAATATAATTCATACTCGTCACTTGCGACGTGTCCCATCCGCTGTTGTTTTGTTTGAAAGAAGATGCGCCTTTAAACATGGTAGTCATATTAACCACCGAAGACGTGCCCCATCCCGATACGTCGCCGTCGAATTGAGGATAACCTTCAAACGTACTGCTCTTGTCCGTCACTAAACTCGCATTCCAGTTTGGCATCGTCCCGTACTTATTTCCAGACGCCCAATCGGTACACTCCCCAGTTTCTGGAGCTTCGGTCAAACACTCCGTAACAAGCGCGTGTCAGTTTGTATTTGGGCTTTGAGTAGGAGATGGTGCTGTAGGAGTTCTTGGTATGAGGTTGAAAGTAGCAGTTGCAACTAAAGCGCAATAGAGCTCACCGTTTCCATTTATCGCGCAAGCTCCATGCTTTGCTCCAGTTATTTCGGTGATTCCTGTGAGAATGTTCCCTGAGACGTCCTGATGGAGTTCTTTCGGGTGAAAGCCAGGCCATGTGGCGTACCTTCCATATTTCGTGATGGTGCCCTCGGGACCGAGAAGAAGCCACATGCTGTCCTGAGAGCCTGTCGCGAACAATACGTTTTGAATCGGATTTGCCGTGCAATCGGTATAGCCAATCGCGCAGATGTTCCCGTTACCGTCACCATCGCATCCATAATCATCTCTCCCCCAAGCACGTATCGTCCCGTCGTTCAGTAGTGCTCCGCCAAACGTGACACTCGTATGCTCATGCGTATCCGCGAAAACATCGATTGCTTGCCCCAATAAATCTGGGTATTGTTTATTAAAAGTATCTGAATTCGTCGGGCTAATTTCAGTCACGCTCCCACACTCGCCAGTTGACGTGTCGAGTGAGCAATGATACACTTTCCCGTCCGCTGTGACAGCATAAAAGAACGCAGGTAATTGAAAAGCTACTTTCACTATAGGTGAAGTTGTGGGCAAACCAGAAACGGGTACGACGTCGATCGCACCTTTTAGCATTTCAAGCGTACCGGATTTTAAAACTGCAATGATAAAGTTGGCCGTACTTGAAGATGAACCCGAACTAATTTCAGATACGACATCGCCGTTCGAAATATCGTACGTCGCCGTGATTTGAAACGAGTCTGAGAATTCAACGCATCGAATGGATCCTCCCGTAAATAAAACGCACATTCTACTATATCCATTCATAAATTTGCATTGTTTTACAAATTCACCGGTTGGTATTGAATCAAAACCCGACAACTCTATCGTTTCGATACTTGTAAGATCACCACCGTCCCAACGCGCGCAGTTGAAAACGCCGGAAACGTGTGAACACACATATCTTGCATTTGCGCACACTGTTGGAGCAGCGCTGCACGAGCTCAACGGGCCATCGTCGGCGTCTGTACACGAGAATCTGGCTTGGAACGCGGTGGCTCCAGAGAACATTCCAGTTTGTGCAAAAACGACAGCGTTCCCGGTCCATTCTGAAATAATTGCACCTCGATCGAAAGATATCGCGTCGCGAAATAAAAACGACATATCGAGCACGTTGGACGTATCCCAAGCGCTCAAGTCTTGATTGAAAGAATACGCCCGGGAAAACATCGCTCCCATAGTTTTGATGTTCTTTACATCCCAACTGTTTATTGCGCCATTAAAGCGAGAAGCGTATTCAAACATGTGCTGCGTGGTGGTGACTTGCGACGTGTTCCATCTGCTCAACTCTCCGTTAAAAGCGGAAGCTTTATAGAACATTTTGCGCATGCTCGTGACGCTCGACGTGTCCCAATTCGATAAGTCTCCGATGAATTCCGCCTTTCCCGCAAATCCAATCAAAGTCGACGTATTTTCATCTTCGCCGTCCATATTCGTCACCAAACGCGTGTTCCATCTCGGCATAACTCCGAATCTCATGGTCTTCGATCCATATTTTTCGCACAAACCGGCGACGGGATCTTCTACTAAACACTCGCGGACGGCGTCGTGGAACACTTCATCCGTGAGACAGTACAATTTAGATTTACACTCGCACGATCGCACGGGGCCATGGGTTTGATCGTCGCACGTGAACTTCTCCTGAAACGCCGTGGCATCATAAAATATATAATACTGATTTTCTGCTTTCGTGTCGTTCCATCGAGCGATATTCCCGGTAAACTTACGCGCCGACTGGAACATGTATTGCATAGTCGTCACCTGTGAAACGTCCCAGAGAGCAATTTCTTGATCGAAAACATGCGCCGCGTAAAACATGTAATCCATAGATGTCACCCGTGAAACGTCCCATCCACCGATGTCTTGATTGAACGCCTTTGCTTCATAGAACAGTTGATACATGTTCGTCACCTGCGAAACGTCCCATTTGGAAATGTCGCCGTTGAACGTTTCTTGGCAATTGCTACCAAACAGAGGATATTTATCATTACCCAAATTCGTAACTTGACTTATGTCCCAATTCGGCATCGTTCCGTATCCCGACGAACTTCCGTAGATTGGGCATTCGCCGGTAACGCAGCCGCTCTCGCTCAAGCACGCTGTGATTGCGTCCTTGATAGTGGCATCCGTGAGCGATACCACCGGCGGTGGCGATGGTGGTGGTGCTGGTGGTGGTGGCATTGGCGGTGGTGATGGTGGTGGTGATGGCATTGGCGGTGGTGATGGTGGTGCTGGTGGCATTGGCGGTGGACTCGGCATCGGCGGCGGCGAGGGTACCGCCGGTGGCGGTGAAGGCGGCGGCGTCAAAGTCTCCCGCAAACTCTCCGCCAGCGCTCTCAAAGATACCATCTCGTCCGAAAGGACATCAATAGAATCCTCCACGTCATCCCCATTCAAAATTAGCCGTCCGCCTTCTCGAACTATTGCGGAACCTTTCATCTCGTTTCTCTCCTCTTCGTTGTCCGCGTGAACGTCTCCGACCACCAAAGTTTCCTCGTCCGCGTTGGCGTGAATCTCCTTCGCGTTTCTCGCAACCATGATCGTGTGGTTGTGGTACGAGGTCATGAACTTCATCGCGTCCGCGCGCAATAAAAACAAAAACGATCCCTTTTCGTCGCGATCGTTTAAACCCGTCGTCGTCGTCGTCGTTTTAGTCGTCATCGAAAACAGCAGCGCCATCATCGTCGTCATCATCGCGGCGAAACGTAAAAGTTTCGCAAAAACTTTCCTCCTCTCAAAGTCGCGTGGTCCAATTCTTCTTCTTCTTCTTCGACGCGATTTTTCCCCGCGCTTTTGCTTTTGCTGCTGCTTTTGCTGCGCGCTCTTCTTTACCGTCGTCGTCGTCGTCGTTCTCGTCATCGCGTCCGTCCCGATCTCTTATTTTTTCTCGTCGCGAAGTAGTAAATCTCGAAGAAGAAAGATGCGATCGCGAGTGTCGCGTTTTGTCGTGTTTTACTTTTAAATGCCCCCCTAAACTACAGGAAATAACGCTAATTAAGCTCTTTATTACACGCGCGAAGAAAGCTACCGGTACTTTATTTTCTCTTTCCTACGCGCACTCTTACTCTCAACACCAGCGCGAGATTTATATTTCATCGCGTCGAGGAGCGAAGAACTTTGACGCTTTCGTGCACTTCTTTCGGCGAGATGGTGAAAGTCTCGCCGGAGGCGTTCAAGCGATCGTCGACGACTTGGCTGGCGAGTTTCCCGCTTAAAACGGCCCCTTCCATGCTTCCTAAATATTTTTGAAACGTGTAATCTCCGGCGAGAGTGAAATTCCGTATCGGCGTAGATTGGGAGGGGCGGAATTTGTTTCGTCCCGGGATGGCTCGGTACACCGAACGAGGGGTTTTGACCACCGCTGATTTCAGTAAATTGGCGTTTTTTATTTCCAATGGAAACAAACGTTCGAGTTCTTTCATGGTCGCATCGACAATCTCTTCGTCCGATTTTTTGATCCAGTTGACGTCCGAACCGCTTTCGGCGTCGCAAGGCGCGAAGACCAATTCAAGCATCGTCTTATCTTTATTTTCGTACTCTTTGCAACACTCGCTCATATCGGCGTATACGCTGAGTAGCTTTGATCTCGAGAAAACCAAGCCGTCGTACGGGCGAAGTTTCCTATCGAACCACAAGTGCACGTTGATGACGGGAACGCCGGAGAGCTCGTCGAGTTGCTTGAAAAAAGGCATAGTTTTCCACGCCGTTGGGAGGTATAACTTTAAAGCGTCGACGGGCATGGCGGAAACGTACATATCTGCCGTCATGATTTCACTTCCTTCCCCATCTTCACCTCCTCCTCCTCCTACGCGCACGCCGACGATCTCGCCGCTCGTTTCGTCGACCATAATCTCCCGCAAAGGCTTCCCGACGAGAACTTCTCCCTTCGTTCCTTTCTCGTTCTTCCCTTCGATGTATTCCTTTAACGGCTTACACAATCGATCCGGTTGATTTCCGTCCAAAAACGCCGTTTTCGACCCGTCCGTTTCGTTTATAAATCTATTCATCGCGGTTAAAATCACCGTCATGCTCAACTTATCCGAGTCTATGAAATCCAAAGCCTTTCCCATCGCGATGAATAACTCCTCCGAAACTCTCTCCGGCATTCCGTTTTTCTTCATCCACTCGCTCACCGACAGTTCATCTTGCGCGTCGATGTAATCTTGTCCGCCGAGCAACATCGGCAACAACGGCACGCCCGTCTTTATCTTCTCCTCCCAACTCAACATCTTATCGTTGGTTAAAATCGCCGCCGCCATGTTGAACGGCGCCGGAACCTTCTCCGGAAACCAAAATTCCGTAAATTCTCCGGGATAATCTTGCATCGCAAAGCACATCGTGTGTTTTTTCCATTGCAGCCGATCTTCGATGTCCAACTCTCTGAATAAATTCATCATGTTCGGATACGCGCCGAAGAAAATGTGCAAACCAGTTTCGATCCAATCCCCGTCTTTATCCCGCCACGCGCTCACCTTCCCGCCTAAAATCTCCGACCTCTCCACCACTTTCACCGAGTACCCCAAATCCGTCAGATACTTCCCGCACGACAGTCCAGCCAATCCGCCGCCGACGACGAGCACAGATTTTTCCCCATTCTTCACCGAATATCGCATCGCCAACTTTTCCGACAGGCGCTTCGACTGCCGATAGTTTTCGTTCGAAGGCACGTCCAGATTCGGTCTCGGATAATCTTTGCATTCGATTCTTCCTCTTCGACGACTTCGCCTCGTTCTCGTCGCAGTCGTCGTTGTCGTCGTCGCCACGTTTTGGATGCGCGTCGTCGTCGTCGTCATCATCAACAGCATTCACTGTCGCAAAACAAACTCTCCACCGAACGATAATAGGCGTATCAATAATCTGAGTCGTCCCGTTCTTTCTCTGGGCCTTCTCGTGAGGAGAGAGAGGGAGAGGGAGAGGGAGAGAGAGGGAGGGAGAGAGAGAGGTTTTTACGTCTTCTTCTTTTCCCTGCGTTTTTGCGCGCTATCGCGCGCGATGAAAATGTCGACATTTCTTTTTTCCAATTCTTCGCCATTACAAGAAAACGCGTACGATAAACACAAAGACGATGATCGCTCTGATGCGTCGTCCTCGTCTCCTCTTTCTTTTCTGCTGGCTTTGTTGTTCTCTCTTATCGCTTTTATCGTCGTTTTGCGTCGAAGAGGCGCTCGCCGTTCGCCCGCCCCCGGAAGCGCAAGCGCTGATCGACGCGGCGGTCAACCACCGCGGCGACGATGGGACATCATCGACGAGAGACGAAGAAGAAGTAAAAGAAGAAAGAGAAGAGTCGAACGTCGACGAAAACGAAGACAACAAGTATTTAAAAGCAGAGACCGAGCTCCCGAAAACGTGCGCCTTGCACTTGTACCGGCATATATCCAAAGTCGGAGGGACGACGATTCGATTCATATGGGACAAAAACGTCGTCATGGGCGACTGGGAGTATCCCATCATCTACGGGTTCGAGGAGAAACAATGGACGGATTTATTGACGCGATGGAAAGAAGCCGCGGTGAAATTCAAAAACGGGGAACGCGCGGTTGGTCCGCGCACGTTGGTGGAGTTACGCGGGAACTGGCCGTCGAATTGGCCGGCGCAACATTTTCAGACGCGGATTATGCCGGACGTGGACGCGTTGCGAGAGGAATTCGGCGAAGGGTCGGAGTACGGGTGCGAGATTACGACGTCGGTGTTAATTCGGGAACCGACGAGTCAAACGTTATCGTTTTACGAGTATTACATTAGGAAGCAGCAGGAGCAAGATCCTGGGGAGACGAAGAAGATGTGGCCGGGGGTTGTTGGGAAGGAAAGTTGGGGGTACGATATCGGCGATTACGTCGCGAGCGGGAGAGCGACGAACGGGCAAGTGAGAGAGATTTTGGGGGACAAGTGCACGAGTAATTTGAGAGAACCTGGGTACGAAACTGAGTGGGTGGAGGCGACGAATAAGCCGAGGAGAACGCACGCTCGGCCAATCGGTAAAGAGTGTGAAATTACCGAGAGCGATTACGAGCGTTTTGAAAAAGTACTCCGATGGTTCGACGTCGTCGGCACGACGGACAACTTTGACCACTTTTTGTTGACGCAAAGCCGCATGGCTGGCGTTCGATACCCGCAGTATAAGAAATCGAATTCCGGAAAGCACAAGCAAGAGTGGGACCCAGAGATGAAAGCGAAGGTAGAGCAAGCGACGACGTTCGATAAGAGGGCGTACGAGTTGGCGAAGCGTTTGCAACGCGAGCAAGTGGAAAAACTTTACGGCAGTTGGGAAACTCTGGACGAGCGATTCGTGAAACCGTTCCGATCGAAAACCGAAGGTGAGTTTGTCGGCGGTAAACCTCCGAAAAGTCTCTACAAGTGGGTGAAAACGAGTGAAGCCATGGCGGTCGACGCCGCGCCGGTGGTTCCGGACTGTTGGACCGACGATACCGGCGGCGGCCAAGCCACCGCGTACATCGTCTTCGAGCCCGTCGCCATGGTCGATAAAGAGGTCAATTTGCACTGCATCAAAGGGTGTAACTTTGATTCTTAGCAGAGAGAGAGAGAGAGAAAGAACAATTAATTATATAGCTGCTTTTGTATACTGTACACTACTTGAACTGGTCGTTGACGATGTGTCTAGCTCGTCGTTTCGTTTCGTTTCTCTTCTCGAGTCTCTTCACACGAATTGGCTATTGCAACGAACGACTTTTCGGGAAAAAAAATATACTCATTCCGCACTCGGAAGAGAAAAAGAGACGCGCGCGCGCACGGAAAAAAGATCCCCCCCACGATCGACTAAAAAATGATCGCGTCGCCTTCCACGCTTCGCTCTCGTTTAATCGCCTTTCTCTTTCTCCTCTTTCATGTGGGAGGAGGCGAGTTCGTTTTGATATCGGGGAAAGAATTCGGAGAAGAAACGAAGTTGAACGCGTTCTCTAAAGAAGACATCAACAAGCAATGTTTCAACGCGATGAGGGACCACGATCCGCCGTGTAAGTTTCAGACGACTTTGTACAGCGCGAACAGCTCGCATCCGGAGAATTGCGCGCATTGCGTCGCGGGTAACGGCGTTGGGAATGGCAAGCGATTTCGTAACGGAATTATTGGTTTTCTCGGAGGAGGAGGAGGAGGAGGAGAAGGAGCGGGCGAGGACGTCGAAGACAAGTTTGCCGACGATGACGACAACGAGGAGAAATGTCCACTGGGATGGTCCGGCGTAGATTGTTCCGTGTGCGATGCATCCAATTCGTGTCCGTCTATCGTGGTGAACGGGAAAAAACGGAGCCCGATTGGGTGCACGAAGGATTGTTTTTTACCAACCGCGGAGGAGTTGTCGATACCGAGGAGGACAAAAAATTTGGACGCGGATGGAAATCGGTTAGTTCCCGAGGCGAGCTTTGAAGCTGGAAAAGTTTTTTCTTGTCAGTGCGGAGGAGACGCGAAGACGGACCCGTATTGCAAGTTTCAGAAAGATCAGTCGTTTCTATTTCACATAGTCGCGGCGAGCGGTTCGGACGGGGACAAAGTAGGGGTGTCGTCTTCTTTGGAACAAGAGGCGAAAATAGGAACAAGTGCGGGTAATAGTATTAGAAATAGCGAGAGTAGTAGCAGCGATAACGGTAGAGAAGTTGAGATAACCGTGCGCGCGTACGCTGGCATGCCTACGCAAGATAATGGCGATTATCCGGAGTGGAAATACAAGTTCGCCTCCGCCGCCGTCTGGGACGCGAATTTCACAAAGTGCACTTACAGTATTGAGAAATGTAAAGCTCCGTATCCGAGCGACCATACGTGCGTGATGTACGATTGCACGGGTGGGAAAACGGCGTGTCCTCCTTCTGATGTCGAGAAGTGTCCCGGTAGAACCGCCATGAAGTGTGGGACAAATGAAACCGATAACTCTACCGATACGCTTTTTTGGCAACATCCATGTAATCCACTCGTGACGCCGGTGAGTGATCGTGGGATGCAATTTTGGTGCGATACAAACGCGACGAAAACGAATGATGGAAGTAACGTGTGTTATTGGACGCAACCAGGAGTGATTCCAACGCTCGCGGTAACTTGCAGGGTAGGTAACTGCGTATACGAAGAGCAAACGATGGCAAATGAAAATTGGTGTTCTTTGGAGGAAACGGTTCCAGTGTATTGGACAGGCGATGCATTGACGCGCGCATTCATGCTCTTGTTCGTTTCCGCAATAATAGCTGGGATGGTGATGTACGTCCTCAGGGAGCGGAAGCAAAGGTACAACGAAGAAGAAGATGAGGAAGAATCGGACCGCATCGTCAGAGATGAAGATTTGAACACAGAAGCACTTCTGAATGACTCTGCCGCATATTCAGACGACGGATACAGCTCTGTAAATAATGAATCATCGTCGTCGTTGAGCAGTGATGAAGATGAGGATGAGGATGGGAAGCAAGACGAATGCAATGACAAGGAAAGCTTGGAAGAAAAGAATGGCGAGAGACGGAAAACGAAAAAAAATCGAGCAAGAAGGAAGAAGAGTAGAAGAACGTCGTCGTTATCGACGCAAGTAACGCAAAGGACATCGAAAAATACTATGATTCTTTCGTGGCGTCATCTTTTTGTCGACGCGAGTGTTAAAAGCGATAAGAAAAAGAGCACGAAACGCATTTTAGGGGACGTTTCCGGAATGGCTGGACCGGGAGGCGTCTTTGCGGTATTGGGGCCAAGCGGTGCGGGTAAATCAACACTCATAGACACTCTCTCAGGACGCACGCCACCCGATAGGAACGTTAGAGGTGCGATTTATTTAAACGGACAGGTTGCCTCAAACGTCGGTTTGCGCGCTGCAAGTGCATGCGTGACCCAAGACGATGTTTTACCTGGCACGAGTACAGTTTGGGAGCACTTGTTGTTCCATGCTACGCTTCGTATGCCGAGCGGTACATCTACGAAGGCTCTCCGTCGTCGCGTCGGGCAAACAATGCGCGATTTTGCCATCGAGAAACTTGCCGACTCTTTGATTGGCGACCAGTTTTCTCGCGGTCTGTCTGGCGGCGAGAAGCGTCGCGTCTCTATCGCGACTGAGCTTTTAATG
>Ga0182090_1109997_pt1 | contig 16444 bp, 19 predicted proteins | sample 041ome_24_FD_127767 | JGI IMG/M metagenome (GOLD analysis project Ga0182090, IMG submission 127767) | Metatranscriptome of coastal salt marsh microbial communities from the Groves Creek Marsh, Georgia, USA - 041408BS metaT (Metagenome... | ecosystem: Environmental > Aquatic > Marine > Intertidal... | reverse complement strand
GACGAAATCAAAGCCAAGCTCAAACCCAAGAAATCGGCGATTTCTGCAGATATGCTCGACACCGCCAATAGTTATGATGACAAGGTGGCGGTGGTGCGTTTGCTGGTGGCCGAGGATGCGGGTCGCGTTGCTAACGTGTTGAAAAAGATGATCAAACCCGTCTAAGGGAGATTAGTGATGGCAGAGGCAGCAAAAGACATGGCGTCTGGTGACGCCACTGGGGAGCTTCCCGACTTCGTTCGCGAAGAGCTGGAGACGATGACGTCAACCGAGCGTGCAGCAGTCATCATGCTGCTGATGGGCGAGACGCAGGCCTCCGATATTATCCGTTACATGAACCCGCGAGAGGTTCAGGCGCTGGGATCATCCATGGTGGGTGTGGTGGATCTGTCTCAGGAAACGGTTAGCGCCGTGCTCGATGATTTCGTGGGAACGATCAAGCAACAGACCAACCTGGGACTGGGAACGACTGATTATGTTGAGTCGGTATTGAAGCGCGCTCTCGGCGACGACAAAGCGAGTACTGTGCTCAGTCGTATACTCCCCGGCGGTTCAACCAAGGGTCTGGAAATTTTGCGCTGGATGGACGCGCGCGCAATCTCGGACATGATTATCAATGAGCATCCTCAGGTCATTGCGATCATTCTGTCGGTGCTCGAATACGACGTGGCTGCCGACGTGTTGAGTTTCTTGCCTCCGGACAACCGCGCCGAGGTCATGCAACGAGTCGCGAAGCTTGAGACGGTACAACCGTCGGCGATGGAAGAGCTTGAGCGCATCATGGCACAACAGTTCTCGAATAACTCCTCAGCTCAATCATCAAGTTTTGGCGGCGTGAAGACTGCAGCCAAAATCATGAACTTCGTGAAGGTTGATCTAGAGACCTCCGTGATGCAGTCACTGACGTCGTTGGATGAGGATCTCACCCTTCAAATTCAGGACAGTATGTTCACCTTTGAAAATCTCTCCATGGTTGATAACCGTGCAATTCAGGTAATGATGAGAAACATCGAATCGGATCTGCTCATGGTGGCGCTGAAGGGAGCTAGTGAGGAAACTCGCGATAAGTTCTTTGACAATATGTCTCAACGTGCGAAAGCAATGTTCATCGACGATATGGAGTCGAAAGGTCCAATGCGTATTTCAGATGTAGAAGATGCCCAGAAGAACATCATGCGCATTGCCAGAAAATTGTCTGACGCTGGCGAGTTGGTGCTTGCCGGCCGTGGGGATGATTTTGTCTAACCCCACTGAAAAAATCGTTTGGGAGCTGAATGAACTCCTTGCCGCGGATCGTCGTGCAAAAGCCTTCAATGAAGCTTCTGTTGCAGGCGAATACGCTGAACGCACCGGAGGCTTCGAGGAGGCGCACTGGCTGCAACTTGATGGCGTTACGGAATCGGAGGAGGAATTCGCCAATGTCGAAGAAGATTCGGCGGCTTCTGATACCGCTGACAAGGACGAGACCGAAACTCCGGAAGACGAGAGTGAGGCTGAAGAGGAGATAGATATCGATCAGCTTCTCGAGTCGAGATACCAAGAAGGAGTTGCAGAAGGAATCCGCCAGTCGAACCTAGAGAATCAGCAGCAGGAGGCTTGGGCTGAGCGATTTTGTGCGGCGATTGGAAGCGAGATGGAGGCGCTGCCGCGGGTGTGGCCCGTTGTGACCGATCTATCGCTCGATATCGCAAAAACTGCGTGCCTGCAGTCACTGCGAATGGAAGAAAACGCATTTCGTCAGTACGTGATGAGTGCGCTTCAGGCAGTGGAGTTTCCAGAGAGTGTTCCGGTGAACATTAAAGTCTCGCCGGCCATGGCAGAGCTGATTTCACTGGACCAGCTTTCTGAGTTGCTGTCCGACCACCCTGTTTCCTTGCTGGTAGATGAGGAGCTGTCCGATGGTGATATCACGATTCAATACGATCATGTCACGATAGATCGCTTGCTCGAGCGAGAGTTTGCTCAGCTCAGAGAGCAGCTTGTCGCCCAGTTCCCACAGCAGTTATCAGAGCCATGAACTTGAGCTCCGAGGCCGAGCAGTTGTCAAAGCCTGATCGTAATTGGCCTCAGCTGTCGGCGCCAAACCCCTGGGAGTGGGTCAATATTCGGCACGTTGCGGGACATGTTGTGGAGTGTGATGGGCTGAAAGCACCCCTGGGTGCCATGTGTGAGATCGAAACCGATGATCCGGAAGCGCCCAATGTGTCGGCGGAGGTCGTCGCCTTTTCTGACCAGACCCTCAAGCTGATTCCGTTCTCAGACACGGTCGGGGTGTCGCGTGAAAGCCGAATACGGTTGGTCAATCCCCGAGTGGGTCTGCCCGTAGGGCCCCATTTACTGGGACGTGTCATTGATCCTCTGGGAAATTCGCTTGACGGTAAACCGCTTACGCATCCGCGGTTCGTCGCAAACTTTTTTGGGCGCAGTATCCCTGCCTTGAACCGCCAGCCTGTATCGAAGCCATTAGACGTTGGCGTGAGAGCCATCAATGGGGTGTTAACGCTCGCCAAGGGGCAGCGCGTGGGCTTGATCGCTGGATCTGGCGTGGGCAAAAGCACATTGCTGGGCATGATGACCCGGCATACGGTTGCCGACGTGGTGGTCCTTGCACTGATCGGTGAGCGGGGCCGTGAAGCGGGAGAGTTTTTGGCGGAGAGCTTGGGCCCAGAGGGTCTGCGGAAGGCCGTGGTGATATTAGCGACGTCTGACTGTGCATCGGTCATGCGCAGGCAAGCGGCTGAAGTGGCGCATTTGGTCGCAGAGTATTTCCGTGATCAAGGGAAAGATGTCTTGCTACTGTGCGACAGCCTGACACGTATCGCGCACGCTCAGCGCGAGATCGGCCTTGCTACGGGGGAGCCCCCTACGAACAAGGGTTATCCGCCATCTGTCTTCAGTGATTTACCGAAGCTGATCGAGAGAGGCGGGCCGGGTGATGGCCAGGGCACAATTACCAGCGTCTACACCGTTCTCTCAGAGCATGAAGAAGGCATGGATCCGATCGTCGAGGTAGCTCGTGCCTCGCTTGACGGACAGATTATGTTGTCGCGGGAACTTGCCGATACGGGCGTTTACCCGGCTATTAACTTGCGCGGATCGATTTCGAGATTGGCCTCTAAGGTGCTCAGCGCACATGAAGTCAAGATGGCGACCGACTTCAGGCGGTTATGGTCGCTGTATGAATCAAACCGGGATCTCATCATGGTGGGCGCTTATGAACAAGGGACTGACCCCGAGTTGGATCGAGCGATTGCCATCAGACCAATGATGCTGGAATTCCTTCGCCAGGGCGCCACCGAGGCGTGTTCAATGGAGCAGGCCACGGCAGCCATGGCGCAAATTGTTGCCCGGGGTCAGCATGGCCACTAAATGGGACCCACTCGTGCTGAAATATTATCGTCGCAACCAGCAGGAGCTGGGCAGACTGTCCGAATTGCGGCGGCACCTAAAAGACACCGAAGCCAACAGGGACAAAGTTGCGGAGCGGCAGCAATATTTCCGAAAGCAACTCCACGCGAATACGTTGCGAGACGTTGACGATTGGCGCGTGATGAAAGATTTCCTTTCCGACTTGGATGCGTTGCGAAATAATTGCGAAGGGCAACTGATCGAGGTGAGAGAGTTGATCAGGCGCGCACAGGAGCAAAACCGACAGACGGCGCAGTTATTGCAGAAATACGAGCATCTACAGCAGCAGGTAATCAGTGCTCGCCGGGCGCATGATGAGCGCCTTGAGGCGGATGCCATCGACGAGTGGGCTACCCAAAGTTACGCCAGAACAGACTTGGCACGCGACTTGCATTAACCATTGACAGTAAACAACCTGACAAGCGAAAGAACTGTGGACTCCCAGATCGGATCAGACATAGCCAAGCTGCTAGGAAACCTAGGAAAATCAACAGGTTCTAGCTCTAATGCTGTTGCCAGCAGTGATGCTGGGACAGCGTTTAAGCGTGCTTTGACGGCATCAAAACAGGCGCAGGCTGAACAAACGGGCGGCAAGGGGTTGCCGGTGCAATCTGGCCGCTCCGAGACGCCTCAACAGCCGGGCAGCCAGTCCGTAGCGCGTTCTGGAGAAACACGTATTGCCGTGCAGGGGCCTTCTGACCAAGTGGTGACTGCAGCATTGCCCGGTTTCGACCTGCAGATAGTGGGCTCCCCCAGCGAGCAACTTGCCGTTTTGCGGTTCGCTAAAGAGACTGGTCTGTCGGATGAGGTGCTTGCTCAGCTTTTCCAGAAAGATGGCGCGACTTCGATTGACCTCGAGGCGACATCCAATGAGCTGGCAGCGTTTGTAGCCAAAGCGATTAATCAGTGGGTGACAACGGCTGTTGAGCAGCCCATCACTTCCGATGCGGCGGCCTCGGGAATTGATTCCGCAGTGTCACAGCTCGATACCGGGAAGCTGGAGGCGCTGATTACGCCCTCTCTGATCGCGATGGCGCCTGATGCGAAGGCTGTTCCAGATGCGATTTCACGACAACTGGCTGCTGATCTTGAACCGGTCGTTCAGAACTGGATCAGCAATTTAAGTCCTGCTTTGGCTGATCGGTCGCCGCAGGCCTTCGCTGATACCATCGCACCCACAGTGGCTCGTTGGTTGTCAGGTGAAGCTGCATCGTTACAATTGTCGCAGGCCTCAGCTGAAGCCGTGGCTGCCGATGTCGCGCAGTCTTTGGCGCCGCTCCTAGCGACTTCTACCGTGACGGGTTCCGCCTTGGGCCCTGAGCGTACTCAACTCAATGTCTCTTCGCCCTCGCAGCTCAATACTTCAATCTCCACTGATGCCGGCACTTCGAATCTTCAGGGAGAACTTGAAGCTGCCGTTGCCCAATGGGTCAAGGTGTCGCCTGCCGCCGACGGCTTGGTTGTAACAGATGAATGGATCCGAGAGGCGGCACAGCGAGTGGCACCCGCAGTGACCGAATGGGCCGTCGCCGGTCCTAGCCAGGAGCGCGTTACCAGCCAGGTGGTGGCGCAAATCGCTCCTGAACTGTCGAGGGCGCTGAAGGTTTTAACGGGTCAAGGCACTGCTGATCTGCCGTCCGCCGCAAACCTAGCCGCCCTTCCAAGGCAAGCAACGTTGAGCGCCTCGCCGGGAGCAGTGATAGCAGCCGCTGGTATGGCTGGCATGGCTGGTATGGCTGGTGTGGAAGGTATCACTGATTCAGAGGTGAGTACCATTCGTGCAAATGCGCTGTCGCAACCCCAGCCCATTAACCTCTCTATTGTCGGGCAAGAGGTGGAGAATGGCCGCACTACCGCGCAAAGTCTGGCCAGCGCGTTGGCCCAAGTTATGGCGCCAACCCGTCGACCCGCTACTGAAGCAGCCCCGCTTACACAGCAGGCAACACTGGATCGCTTCGCACTCAGGGGGATGAATGTTCGCCCAGAGAGTAACGAGGTTGCCAAGACCGCTAATAATCTGACTGCGGAGACCCTCAAAACCGCTAATAATATGACTCCGGAGACCGTCAAAACCGCTAATAATATGAATGCGGAGACAGTCAAAATCGCTAATAATATGAATGCGGAGACAGTCAAAATCGCTACTGCAGATTCTGCCGCTGTTTTACGAGATCTGGTCACTGCACGAGGTCTTGAGCTTGCCAGATTATCTATGTCGAATGACAAACCGCTTTCGACACTTAATGCCCAGCAGAACCCGATGGCGGGATTTGGTTTGGCTGAAGGACAAGATAACGCGACTACGAGGCTGGCCGGGCAAAGTGAGGCCTCTTTTAGACAGAGTCTGGCCGCTGCTGATCGACCACTGGCTACTGACGCATCTCGCACGAATCAGTTTGCTTTCAGCCAGAATAACGTCGCAAGAGAGATGGTATCTCGCCAGCTTTCTGAGGCATTGGGACAGCGTCTGGCTGCCAATATTGCAGCGGGCCATTACCGACTGACTTTTAACGTCAATCCCAAAGAACTCGGTGCCATCGATGTGGTGATGGAGATGCGGGACGGCCGCTTGGATGCCCAAATCAATACTGGTAATGCCGTCACACGTGAATTGTTGGGCGACTCGCTACCGCGGCTTCGCGACGCCTTGACGCAAAGCGGCATCAATTTGGCGCAATTGCAGGTGGGTTCGGAGTCTCAACAGGGTAACGCCCAGGGGCGACAGGCAGAAAGTGATCATGCCGAGCGGCTTCAGGAAGAGATGGGCCTCGCTGACGCTGCGACTGACTTGGTGTCAGAGGATCTTGAATTAGGGCTGAACCTGAATTCAGTCGATTTTTGGGCATAATGACAGATTGCCCCCCAGTAAGGATGGATAAACATCATGGCTGATGAAGAAATCGAAGCAGGCGAAGACGGCAAAAAATCGTCAATCCTGACCTATATTTTGATAGGCGTTGGTGTGATTGTTGCGCTGGCTATCACCGTCTTGGCGACCATGTATTTTGTTGGCTATTTCGATCCGGATTCTGCCGAGCGGATTGAAGAGACGGTGCAGCAATTGGAAATGGATGCTGCGGAGGCGCGCCAGCGAGCAGAGGATTTGGCGAAAGGCCCTGACAAGGAGACGCTTGACTCTCCAGAGTTGACGCGGTTCGAAAATACGTACATGGAAATCGAACGGCCGCTGGTTGCGAACATCGTCAGTTCCCGAAAAGTCATGCAAATCAAGGTCGCCATTATGACGCACTACGATGATCGGGTCGTGGCGAACATGGAAAAACACGAATTTGCCGTTCGCTCTGAAATGCTCGACGTGATGCGTAAAATCGACGAGGCACGGTTGTCTGATCCGAACTTCCGCGCCGATTTGGCAGAACAACTCAAGTTGGCTGTCAATTCCGTCCTTGAAAAGTACGAGGACTTTGGCGGCGTCGAGGAAGTGATGTTCACTGAGTTTGTGGTTCAGTGAGTCGGGCCCAAGGTTGAGATTGCATTATGGCTGAGGAAAGTACCAGACTTTCGGAAGAGGAGCTCAATGCGTTGGCTTCTGACGACGGTTTTGAAGAGGATTCAGCCTCTCTGATCGACCCTGAGAGCGCGCTCAGCGCGTCAATACGCCCGCATAATCTCGTGACAGAAGACACCACCATCGGCATTAATTTGGCCGCGGTGGATATGATCACCGAGCGCTTTACGCGCCACCTGCGATTAGGCTTGTTAGAGGTGCTTCGCACAAGTCCACGGATTACCGCGGATCGAGTCAAAACCTTACCTTTCTCTGAATATCTTCAGGGTCTGCAGGCGCCTCTTTCCGTCAACACCGTGCGCTTGTCGGGTCTGCGCGGCACCTCAATGGTCGTGATCGATCCGAACGTGGTGTTTGCGTCACTCGATAATTTTTTTGGTGGATTCGGTCGCGGTATTGATGGTTTACCTCCGGGCCGAATGTTTACGCCAACCGAGACGCGCATTATCAATATTATGATGGAAGTGATCTTTGCCTCAATTCACGAGGCCTGGTCGCCCATTATGGAAATCAACTGTGAGCACGTTGGCTCAGAGATCAATCCTGCCTTCGTCCAGATTGTTGACGAAAACGATCTGGTGATTGTCTGCCACCTCGAAGTTGAGCTCTCTGGGAAGGAGCGCGGTGCGATCGATGTTGTTTACCCCTTCGCCACGCTGAAACCGATTCGAGACGTGCTCAGAGGCAGGGTTCAGGATTCAGAGGATCCGTCTGTCGATCATGATGTATGGGCTCGGGAGTTGGCGGGTGCTGCCTCTGACGCGGAGTTAGAGCATCGCGTTATCCTGGGTGAAATCGAGATGACGCTGGGGGATTTCAAGACGATGCAGCTGGGCGATGTGTTGGATTTACGCAAGTTCGATTTGGCTCGCGTTCTGGTAGATGACATTCCGCTGTTCGAGGCGGAAGTGGGCACCGCGAACGGTTACGCAGCTGCTCGGTTATTGCAGGCTGTGGAGCTGTCGGAAAGCTAAGCCTGAGTCGCCGGCAGAGTGTTAGGAGATACTTATGAGTGAAGAAGAAAACGCCGACGTAGCGCTGGAGCAACTGGCAGAGGATGGCCCGGGGACTCAGGGCTTTGATGCCATGGTCAGCGCTGACGTACTCCAGAGTGTCCCGGTGACCTTGTCCGTAGAGGTGGGAAGAACTCGCTTAAAAATTCGCGACCTACTGCGGCTCAAGCAAGGCAGCGTGATTGAACTAGAGCGTAATGCCGGTGAACCGCTTGACCTTCTTGTTAACAACACGGTGGTCGCGCAGGGTGAAGTGGTGCTGGTTAATGATCGTTATGGCGTCAGGTTGACACGCATTTTGCCTTCCGAAGACCGCGTCGAAAAACTCTAATCTGAGACACTAAGTTTTGGCAGATGAACTGAGTTGGGTCCGGTGGGTGACGGCTCTGTTCGTGGTCGCCGTTGCCATGGCGTTCAGTTTTTGGGCGTTGCGACGTGCTCAAAGTGCTGGCCACAGTTGGCTTCCAATTCGCGTCACGGGACGGGTTCGCCTAAACCGCTCAGCGGAGCTCGTGCTGGTGGAAGTAAATAATGAACGGTTCTTAATTGGCGCAACTCCCGCTAATATCAGCACTATCGCACAGTGGTCATCGGACGAGGCTGGGGACGAATCTTCCGCGCCTGCCAAATCTGCTGATCACGCTACTGGGTAGCCGTACTGCCTGCGTCTTGCCGAGGGGGCGGACACAGAGCCGGGCGCACCCATTGGGGGGCTGATGTCGAGATATCTGTTGCTGGCGTTGATAGGCCTTGTGGCAAATGACGCCGCTGCGCAGGGTGCTATCCCCATCCTGAGTGCTGTTCAGGGTCAGGCGGGCGAAACGGAATACTCGGTAACGCTCCAGTTGCTGGGTTTGATGACAGTGTTAACGCTGTTGCCGTCGATCCTGCTGATGATGACCAGCTTTACGCGCATCATCATTGTGTTGTCTCTACTCCGCCAGGCGTTGGGTACCGCACAGACGCCGCCCAATCAGATCCTTCTTGGCATAGCCCTTTTCCTCACTATTTTTATTATGGCGCCGGTGTTCACGCAGGTCTACGACGATGCCATCTCTCCTTACAGCAACGACGAAATGGAATTGGAAGCCGCTATTGATGCCGCTCAGATACCGATCAAAGACTTCATGTTGCGACAAACCCGTGAAAAGGATTTACAGACCTTTGTGAGTATCTCTGACAGTCCGGATATAACCGAGCCGATGGAAACGCCGCTTACGGTCCTTGTGCCTGCGTTCATTACCTCCGAGCTCAAAAGTGCGTTCACCATTGGGTTCATGTTGTACATCCCATTCATCATCATCGACATGGTGGTCGCAAGCATCCTGATGTCGATGGGTATGATGATGCTCTCCCCAATGATCATTTCGCTGCCTTTTAAACTGCTCCTGTTTGTCATGGTCGACGGCTGGATGCTGCTGATGACGTCACTGACGGGCAGTTACGTTTAGGAGCGAATGACATGGAGACGACTGAGATCATCGGTATAGGCAGGGAGGCGATATGGACCGTGATCTACGTCGCTGGCCCCGTTTTGCTCATTGCGTTGGCGGTCGGCCTCATTATTGGTGTCTTTCAGGCGGCAACTTCTATTCAGGAAATGACGCTCAGCTTTATTCCTAAACTCGCTGCGCTGGTTGCTGCGTTGTTGATTTTTGGTGACTGGCAACTGACCGTCCTATCGGACATGTTCATCACTATCTTCGACATGATCCCGCAAATCTTTACACGATGAATCTTATTCTCGATGACGTCGTGCAGATTCTCGCGACTGGCTTAATACCGCTCCTGCGAATCTCAGCTTTGCTGTTGGCGGCGCCGCTTGTATCACTGAAGGTGGTATCGGTGCGGATTCGTGTGGCGATAGCGTTGGTGTTGACTGTTTTTATTTACCCAATGCTTGAGCTACCGGTCATTGACCCAGTGAGCGCGTCAGGACTAATGCTGATTATTCGCGAGCTACTGGTCGGCCTACTCTTTGCGGTTGTGTTGCAGGTTGTCAACGCCGCCCTGGTGGTTGCTGGCCAGACGCTCTCTATGAGTATGGGCCTTGGTATGGCGCAAACCGTGGATCCGAACATTGGCCGAGTGCCGGTGCTTGCTTCCTTTTTGGTTGTCATGTCGACACTGATTTTTTTGTCGATTGGTGGGCATTTGATACTGATCGAGTTGATTTTGATGAGTTTCGAGGTCATGCCCATTGGTGGAGACATTAACTTCGTTGAGACGGTGGCTAACTTTATGGAATGGACAGCTATGGTCTTTCTGGGAGCCGTGCTGATAGCACTGCCTATTATGCTGACCATGATGCTTGTGAATCTGTGTATCGGTATCGTGACGCGGGCTGCGCCGGCGCTCAATATTTTTGCAGTGGGTTTTCCCGCGATGGTGCTGGCTGGCATGGTTCTCTTCGTCGTTTATCTTGTGAACATTGGTCATCGCATTGAGTGGCTCTGGCTAGAGGCATTCTCGCGAGCGCAAACAATCTGGGTGGTGATCTGATGGCAGATCAGCAGGATGAAGGTCAGGAGAAAACTGAAGAGCCGACCGCCCGACGCCTGAGCAAGGCGCGTGAAGAGGGGCAAATTGCCCGATCCACAGAGATCACTATCGCGGCCTCTGTCATCAGCGTTGCGATATACATCTTTTTATTCGGCGGCTCACTTTTGGGCAACGTGGCCAACATCTTTGCTCGGGGCTTGGTTTTTGATTCCCTGGCGGTGCTTGAGCCAAGCGTCGCGGCTGGGCGTCTCGGTGACGCCATGATTGAGGCCCTACTTAGCATTGTGCCCATTCTGATTCTGACCGGCGTCGTTGTACTGGCCTGCTCTGGACTCATCGGCGGCTATAACTTCAGCTGGAAATCCTTGCAGCCTAAGGCGTCCAAATTTAATCCCATCGCCGGCCTTAAAAGGATGTTCGGGATTCAGGCTTTGGTCAATTTAGGTAAATCAATTGCGAAGTTTGTTCTGGTCGGCGGCGTGACGTATTTCCTGATTGATGCGTCGATCGCAGAATTTGCTGAGATCTCTCTCATGGCGCTGGAGCCAGGACTGACGGCGTCTGCATCGATCCTGACGATGGCGTTTCTGGTAGCGTCAAGCACCTTGATCATCATTGCTCTGATTGACGCCCCCTATCAGGTCTACCAGCACAATCAGAAGATGAAAATGACGCTCAAAGAGGTGAAGGACGAGCGTAAGGACACTGAAGGGTCACCAGAAGTGAAACAAAAAATCAGGCAAAAACAGCGAGAGGTCTCGGCCGCAAAAATGCTTGAAGCTGTCTCAGAAGCCGACGTGGTGATCACCAACCCAGAACATTTCGCGGTGGCGCTGGCCTATGATCCCTCTTCCGAGGACCCCCCCAGAGTGGTCGCAAAAGGCGCTGACCTGATTGCTTCGCGTATTCGCGAGAGGGCCGGCGAGGAGGGCGTGCCTTTGTTCCAGTCACCGATGCTGGCGAGGGCGTTATTTTTCACCACAGAACTTGAAGGATTTATACCCGAGCCGCTGTTTGAGGCCGTCGCTCAGGTGATTGCTTACATTTTTAATATCAACAGCATCAATCAGTCTGGTGCGTCACAGGCCAAGCCTATACCCAGAGTGCCAGATGAAATGGTCTTTGATTCAGAAGGTCGACAGGCTGAGGTCTATGACTAAGAATGAGTCCCTCGGGGCAGACTTCTAATGAGGTAATGGTGTCAGAGCAAATGACAACAGACTTGGCAGAAGACGCATTGCTCCGCTCTCTTCCGCACCCAGATGACGAAAAAGTGCTCGCAGCGGCGCGTAAAGCATTACATGAGGGGATGTGCAATGTATTCATTGTGGGCGAGGACGAGTTTCACGTAGACGCCTGTTTCCTCGCTTTATACCAGCAGCTCAAGATCGTGCCCGGCCTGCAACTGCATCGAATGATGTCACCCAAAGTCGACGACATCGTGGCGCTGTTTAACACCGTGCTGGCGGATCTTTCTATCGAAGAGGCCCGCAATCAGCAGACGCAGGAGCGGCATATCATTGTGATGCCTGATTTTGGCCCCAATGCCGGAAAAGAGTGGATGGCCTGCGAGTCACTGGTGAACACATTTCCTGGTGCGAATGTAGGAATGCTCGCCTTTTCGACTCTCGATAATCATGATGCATCGGCCTTGCAACAACTGTCTTTAAAGTCGCGCAATAAGCTGATGCGACTGACGCCTATGAACCATGAGGCCATGGAGCGGTATCTCAGCGAATGTCATGAACGGGGCGTTCTGACCGAGATGCTACCGTCCTTACATGACTCGCAATGGCACGCGCTTGCGTCAGGCATTTTAGATTTACAAGCGGTGGACGCGATCAAGCAAAGTGTTTCCGATTATGACGAGGTGATGTCTGAAGCTCCCGAATCTACCGACGACCTTGAGGTAGCTGCCGGTCAAGCGGACGAGTCAAATGATGAAGCGTTAAGCGCCAAACCTCGCAATCGCGTGATAAATTGGGGGGCTGTGCTGCCGCGCATCTCGTCCCTGATCTCAGTCGCGTTGATTATTCTATTCGCCGGAGCGCTATTGCTCGCCGTGGCGGGCATCTTGCACCCCCCAATATGGGAGGCTACTCAAACTATTGCGAAACCTTGGCTTGATCACTTGATGATCTGGCTGGAACAGCTTCTGCAGCATTTGCCTGGCTAAAAAAAAACACGAAAAGGCCGATATTCCCCTTGATCAGGAGAGAATCAACATGGTGGACGAACAAAACCCCGGTACGGATGACGATTTGACGTTGCCCAGCCATAACAACGTTAACAACGGCGGCGCGGTGCCATCGAGCCCTGACAGCGATGCTGTGGCGCAAATCAATGCCGACACTCATACGCGGTTGGACCGCGCGTTGGACTCCGCGAGTCAGGCTAATAGCAAGATGGAGTTATATGCCAAGCGTCTGGCCGGTGGTGCCGCGGTGGTGGTGTTCTTGTGCGTCGTATTGCTAATGGTGGCGGGTGGTCGGCTTTCTGGTCAGGTGGAGGCTTTGCAGGCAGCCACGCTATCCATTACCAAACGCGTGGTAAATATGAACTCTGCGCTAGACCGAATGGTTGTACTTGATCAGAAGCTGAGCATGCTTGACGAGGGGCAGGCGCAGCTCGCTGAGGCGATTGGTCAAGTGGAGCAAGACGGCAAGATGTTAGCCGACTCGATGGCTGACTCCCTGACCGGCATGCAGTCAACGGTCATCGACACCAGTGAGGTGACAAGAAGCGGCGTGGAATCCAGCAGAGCGATGGTGGCGCATATACAGAAGCAGTCTGAACAGCTCGATGAACTGGCGCGAAGAGTGGCACAGCTGGAGTCCGGCTTGAAAGATGTCTCGGCTTTGAAGCGGGAAGTGTCTACATTGATAGAAATTGAACGGGAAAATCTGACTGAGCTCTTTGAGGCGCAGCTTGCCCTCGAGCAAGCACAAATGAGTAATGTCTCAGGCGAAGAAAAGGTGCTGGCGCCAGAAACGGTGTACCCGGAGGGCAGTATCGTTTTTCCAGCTCCCGCTACCCGCCAGTAAGCTAGACCGTCTCAGTGTTTTGAGCTTCTAATGGCAGTAGGTCCTGTTCGGTTTCCTGCGAGGGCGGCTGGCCGACATCGCGCATTGCGCTCTCGACTAAGGAAGATCCCGCATCAATACCCATCGAGATGGCGTCCACTGTCTCAGTCAAAGCTGCGACGAGGGCAGCCTTCTGCGCGCTGTCTTCACTGGCACCGAGTTCCTTCCCCAGCGTGTACAGCCTCCCGGCCTGCGATGATGGAAGGTAGCTTTCAAACTCCCCGCGAAGCATTTTTATTTTCAGCGGGTTTGACGGTGGCTCGTTCGTTCCGCTGGCACCATGTTCCACACCTGTTTTGATCAATGAGCGAATATGTAGCTCGAGTAGCGCCAGAAACCGGTCCCGGTCGCCTTTGATACCGTACTGGTCGTCTCCACCGTTTGCCATGGACACCCACTCATCCCACAGCTCGCGGCCACTGAGACCGGCAAATACTTTCTGGGGTTCATTTTCGGTTTTTTTTTCTGTGGCCGCCGGGGTTTGGTTCGAGAAGGCTCTAGCTTCCAATTCATTGACACGGCTAATCAGATAGATGATCAGGATGAGGAGAATGATTCCAAGCAAAAGCGATGCGGCGATAACGATATTTTCTAACGACATGGGTTTATTGTCTGATCCGTTGATTCAGCCGCTGTTAGATTAGTCCTCGAGCTCATCACCACCGCTCTCCTCTCGCAGTAGACTTAGTAATTGAATGTTCTGGGTCGTTTGCAGGTCTTCAATGACAGCTTCGCTAATCTTATCCGCCTGCTGCAATGCTTCATGGGCACTGATTTGGGTGGTCTGATAATCGGCGCCCAAATTGAACATTTTGTTGGCAAGCTCCTCTGGTACCCAAGACACAACGGATCCGGAAACACCCTGAAGCTGGTTATAACCTTCATGGATAATTCTCGGCGGCAGCTCCTTGCCCGCTTTGATCGCCTCGGCTATCTGGACCTGACGTTGTTCCTCAGCCTTCGCGCCCTGCACAAAAATCTTATCTAAGTTGAGCCTGGCTCGCTGCGCAATTCGCGAAGAAAAAACTCGGTGCAAGCGATCTTCGCCGTCTAAAGCAGCGCATTTGAGGTAATCCGCTTTCGCGTCGGCCTTGACGCGCTCTAGTTTTGATTTTTTTCCAAACATACTTAACTCAATGCGTTAAAAAGCCACCCGGTTACGTAATTTACCCACGACCTTAGTCAGAATTTGACTGACACGGGACTCGCTAACGCCAATGATCGCGCCAATTTCCTTCAAATTCATCTCATCGTTATAATACAAAGAGAGTACAATCTGCTCGCGTTCCGGTAGTTCCGCGATTTCTTCCGCGAGCCAAGCACTGTCTTCTACCGCTTCTACCGCGTCTTCAGGCCCTGGAGACTCTGATAATGGCGATTGACCGCTTCCATCCAGCTCATCGAGAGAAGTCGTCCTGAACTTGTTTGATTTATCTCGCTGCTTTTGATACTCGTCAACTGAAGTATCGAGCTCATTGGCGACTTCGCTCGCGGTGGGTTGTCGACCATGCTTGGCCAGAAATTGTTCTATGACTTGTTGTTCTGCCTTGATGTAGGAACTGTCTGTTCGCGACAACGGTGATCGTTTCCGCACCTCATCTAAAATGGCGCCCCTGATACGTTTGCTGGCAAAGGTCCCCAGATCGGCACCTTGTGATGCATCGTAGGACTTGGCGGCCTCTAATAACCCCACCATGCCAATCTGAACCAGCTCCTCCAGCTCAACATGATCTGGTAGGCGCCCTTTAATGTGCAGCGCGGTCTTATGTACCAAACCAATGTGTTGCAGAACGGCGGCATTTTCTCCAGTTGGCTCGGAGTTTGCCAATGCGTCAGCGTATGCCTGATAGCCTTTGGACATGGTTTAGCCTTTGGCGCCAAGGGAGATTCTGATATCGCCAGACGCAGCTGGCTTGCTCACAGAATCAGTGATCACGTCGACGAGGCGGCGAATGTCCTGAGCGACCTCACTTTCCGGGGCATGCAGGATAGCGGGCTGCCCCAGCCGTGCTGAGTTGAGGACCACCGGGTCTTTGCGAATACCCGTAGAGTATTCTAGAGAAATGCCCAGAAATTGCGCGGTGACCTTGTTAATTCGCTTGTGTATGTTCTGTGATTCTCTCTCGTTGGAAACTTGTACCGGCGTGAGCATGATGTCAGACAGATTGAATTCCTGCTGAAGTACCTTGACGGTCGCATAAGCATCCGCGATGGATGATGGTTCATTTTGGATCAGCAGCAATTTTATGTCGCAGGCGCCAAACAATACGGTCACATTGTCGCTGATGCCTGCCGCGGTATCGACCACGAGATAGTCACAATCATCGAGTGCAGAGAGCGCATGAATGAGACCCAGTAGCTGCAGTCGAGTCAAGCGGGCGAGCGCGGAAGAGCCGCTGGAACCTGGTACCAGCGTGACGCCGTATTCTGACCGCACCATGATTTCTTCGAGCGTTTTTTGCCCCGACAGCACGTGCCCGTAGCTGTATTCAACTCTGGCATTCAGCAGGATTTGGGCGTTACTCAAACCCAGGTCGCCGTCGAGCAAGACCACTTTCTTGCCTCGTTTAGCGAGTTCAACGGCAAGGTTTACAGAAACCGTCGTTTTACCTACACCGCCTTTCCCGCTTGTCACACCAATTACGCGCATATCGACGCCTCATGTATCAGTTAGTGCCGCTCCAACGGGCGGCAAGCCGCGACAATGCTCTAACTCGCCACTATTCTAAGCTGAGACGGCTCAGAAAGGGGGATGGTTTTCCGAAAATCGGCAACACAACTTAGGAGCAGGCTGGCAAAATTTTCGGCACTATCTGAGGTGCAAACCCGCGGTATCGACCACGAGATAGTCACAATCATCGAGTGCAGAGAGCGCATGAATGAGACCCAGTAGCTGCAGTCGAGTCAAG
>Ga0182090_1241887_pt1 | contig 16714 bp, 7 predicted proteins | sample 041ome_24_FD_127767 | JGI IMG/M metagenome (GOLD analysis project Ga0182090, IMG submission 127767) | Metatranscriptome of coastal salt marsh microbial communities from the Groves Creek Marsh, Georgia, USA - 041408BS metaT (Metagenome... | ecosystem: Environmental > Aquatic > Marine > Intertidal... | reverse complement strand
TTATTATTAGTATTAGTATTAGTATTCGTGTGTCGCGTGTGTGTGAATGATACCACTACTGCGACGGGGCAAACGCTGCCTTTTCTCTCTCTCGCTTTATCTCCTAAAGAGAGAGAGAGTATATTTTTACTCTCGTGGTAATGAGAAGAAACGGCAAATTTTGCCGAACAAATACAAAAAAGGGAAAGTCACGTGTGTTCAAAAATCACACCTCTCTTCGTTTCAAATACTCCTCTTCTTCTTCTGGTCATCAAAAAATTGTTTAATTTCACAAATTCTTCTACCGTTCAATTCTTCAAAACCCCTTCAAAGTAGTCTTCTTCGTCTGAATCGTCAAGTCTCGCGTGGTGCGCGAAGAAGCTCTTCTTCTGCCTCCTCATTCGCAGAGAGAGAGAGAGAACGAGAGAGAGAGAACGTTGTTGGAAAATTTGTTGAAGAAAAGAGATTCACACTGAACGCCGCCGCCGCCAAAACTACTAAATTGGAATTAGGGAATCTCTCTTTTTGTCTGTTGACCCATCATCATTTCATCAACATCATCTCTCTCAAACCCAAAAACGTAGGGGGAGAAGATGACGAAAGAGGATCCTCCTCCTCCACCTCCTCAGCGCGAACCGTCTCCCGCGTTAGCGCGAATGCATTCTATGGGAGTGAGCACGACGAGTGAAGGCGTCGATAATTTTGCTCGAGTGAGCGGGTCGTTCATGAGGTCTACGACGAAAAACCCGTTGTTGAACAACGACAATACCAATACCTATTTTGAAGAGAGAAAACAACAACAACCGAGTAAGGACTACCACCAAGACGAGGAACAAGAACCGTCGAGATTTTACCAACGAGAACAGAGTTTGGCGAGGAAATTGAAACATCGTGAACAGGACAACGCTTTAGGAAAATCGCTCGGTCGATTCCTCTCTTTTTCATCGGCGAAGAAAAAGAACCAGGAAGAGCGTTCGCTAGAGGAGAAAAAAGCGGTAAGGAGACAATCGAAAGTCGCTTCGGCTATTCAGCGCGTTCGAACGGTCAGGGAAGCTGCCAGTGCGGCGAAGAGGACGCGTCCAAAGAAAGGCTTTGCGAAGGGGTTTCGTCAAGTTGTCGATTTTAAAGCGCTCGGGAGCGACTTGATTACGAATTTCAACGTTAAGTTTCGACGGGTGTTTGAAATTTTGAGATGCGTGGACCCGGACGAAGATAACGAGGCTTTGAGCAGGTACACGTTGTTGCATCCGAAATCGCCTCTTTATATTCTCTGGAAACGAATGATCAACTGTTTGGTGATGATGGTGTGCTTCGTTTTACCGGCGTTGATTGCGTTTAATTATTCGGACATGCCGGCGTTGCGATTCGAGCAAGATTTGAGAGTGGTAAAGAACATAGATTTACAAAAAAAAGAGCAATTGGGAACGGCTTTGGACGGATTACTCCTTTTTGTGGATATATGTTTCTGCTTTGACGTGCTTGGAAACTTTTTCGCGCCGTTTTTTGAGGAGGAGGAGTTGGAATCGAAATTAGTGGACGATCCGTGGGTGGTTTCGTACACATATTTGACCGGATGGTTTCTCGTAGATTTTTTAGGATCGTTTCCGTTTGACACGGCGCTCTCGCCTTTAGTAGACGCGGATGGTGTGAGATTTTTAGAGTTGCTTGGATTGTTTCGGCTGTTGAGATTGTACCACGTGCGAAAGGCGTGGGGGTTTGTGGAGAGAGATCCGCACGTATCCGTCACGAGGATTTCCTTCATCAAGTACTCAGCCATTCTTCTCTTAGCCGGTCACTGGTCCGGATGCTTGCTCTGGTACTTAGCAAAAGCGGAAGAATTTGATGAGACGACGTGGGTTTATGCAGTTGATCCGGAGTTACGATTGCAAAGCATTTTTAGACAGTACAATACCGCCTTGTACTGGGCTCTGGTCACGTTGACGACGGTAGGTTACGGTGATATATCGCCGCGGAATCCGACGGAAAGATCGTTTACCATGGTAATAATGTTGATGAACATGTGCATATCCGCATACGTCATTGGCACCATGACGACGCTAATTACGAAAGGCGACCAAAAGCTCTCTCGATTTAGAGACAACATGGCCAATCTCATTCGGTTCATGAGAAGGCACGAAGTTCCATTGCACATTCAACAACACGCCATGGCTCACGTTCATTTAAGTTTTCGAAAAGCGAAAGAAGACGACTCCGACGCTCTGGAACACTGTCCAGAACATCTGATCTCTCACGTTCGATCGGCGATGTATTTAGACCGATTGAAAAATTCGAGATTGTTCATGGGATGCTCTCGCGATTTCATGCTTGGCTTGATGAAACTCTGTCAGTGGGAGTATTTCAATCCCGCGTCTTTGATTATGACGCGTAAATACAAGTCGACGCGATTGTTTTGCATCGTTGAAGGCGAAGCGATTGTTTTGAGCGACCGATTTACGGTAATGGACTATTTGAAAGAAGGCGATTGGATTGGCGTCGAATCGTTTCTGATTCAAAAAGAAGCGCAGTGGAGCGTCTCAAGCGCGAGCTTAATCAAATGCATCGCCATCGATTGCGCGAAGTTACACACCTTACTAAGCGAAAACATGACAGATTGGTCGACGGTGTTATTCAATCTGAGCAACATAATTTCTCAGAGAATCGAGGAATCTCTGCCCTCGGCGGAAGGAAACGCGAAAGAAGGAGAAGTTTACCCATTCCAGGGGAGTGATACCTCTTCCGAACACGACGGGTCTTCGGATGCTGGAAGCCATTTATCCGTGCGCGATAGAATCGGCCACTATGAACAGACTACGTACTTGAGAATAATACGCTCGGTAAATGCGGGCTTGACCATTGCGATGACCAAACTCGTTTCTGAAATCAACACGAAAATATTCTCGGCGGCGAGAGACGGAGACATCCGATCGATTAAAGTTATGATTGCAACGAAAGAGTTTGACATCAACTATCAAAATCCATCGGACGGTCGGTCGATTTTACACGTCGGTGCGTACTACGGACACCGAACGTTGTGCGAATTCCTCCTCAATGCTGGAGCAAATCACGCGCTTTTAGATAATCTTGGTTTCTCGGCGCTTGGTCTCGCTGTGATTTCCGGTCACGTGGACACTATCAAAGTGCTCGCTAGAACGTCTTCACTGATTGCAATCGGTCAACCATTAGGAGCAAAATTGTGCGAATTGGTTCAAAATTTGAATTATAGCGTGTTGCAGAACTTCTTAAGTGCCGGAACAAATCCGAACGAACGAAATACGAGCTTTGATACGCCGCTTCACGTCGCGTGTCGCATAGGTAATATTGAAGCTGTCCAATTACTCTTGAAGTTTGGTGCGAACGCATCACTCACAAATAGACTCGATAGAACAGCTATAGATGAAGCGACAGCAAATAAGTACCCCGATATAGTAAGGAATATTGAAGACGCGCAACGATCGCGGTTGGGTTCTTCGAGCAAACGCGTCAGCGAATCCTTGGGTCAGACTGTGTTTGAACGCGAGGAGACGATTCGCGCCCATTCTCAGATTATCATCGCGAAATGGTGGAGAGGGTATCACTGTCGAGCCGCGCTTCGCGATCGTTTGCAACACGTCTTTATAGCAGGTTCGGGTGGATACGAACGCAACTAAGTTGTTTGTTGAAATACATTAATAACACACTTTGCGCAAGCTGAGTGGGAATTGTACTTATAAAATAATAATAATATCAATAATATCAATAAATCACAAAACTAAATAGCCATTAATAATGCACTTCCTGCAATTCCCATTCCTATGAACCACGCTACTCCGAAATACGCGTGTAAACTCAACAATCTATTGTTTGCATTTGGAACGCACGCTACTTTTAAATCGTTTGTGAGCATAAAAATTCTCTGCGAAATGCCCACGTAAATCGCTGTGCAAAGCATGAAGTTTAACACCGGATACTCTTCTGGCAACAATCCTAACAACATCCCGGGTTGCCCATTCGGTACCGACGACGATAACCAAATGTGAAACTGAGAAATGTACGTTTCTAAGGTGATTTTCCCACATTCACAAAAAATGTGAATAAAATAACTTCGCATCGTCAGGCTGAAGTTTCTAAAAATGATGAATATCGTAATCGGTATCCACGACGTGTACGGATGCACGACGTTGTATTCCAACTTTGGTAAAACATAATACGTTGTGTACCACCAGTATGCCGCTATTGTGTTGACGGTTAAAATTAACCCTTGGATGACTGTTTTCTCCTTTGTTGGTTTCTCGTCTACCCATCTCACAAACGCTTCGTACTTTGGGTGTACGAATGCGCACACCATGCCATAAATCCAAACGTACCTGTCTAGACCAGAGCGAAAGAACCATTCGTGCATTGGATTGACGTCTGGTTTTTTCGGGTCGGTATAAGATAGCAACCACTCGAACGGTTTGAACAAGACGGTGAATACGCCCGGCACTTCCCAAATGACGTACACCAGTACGATCAAAATTACCATTTTAGCCACTATCATGTTCGTCGATGTGTTGTGTTCCTTGAAAACCAACAGCGAAAAGTACACGAAGAGCGTGAACAGCGTGTGCATGGGACAAATATAGTATAAAACGTAATCGTTCCTCAATGCGATACACACGAACAAGACGAAGAAGTTCAAACGCCACATCATTTGCGAAAATCTCCCCACCGAAAAATCTTTGCGAACGTGATAGTAGGAGAAATTCCCAAATCCAGTCATCCAGACGTACGCAGCGATAAAGATACGAATCGCGTTATAAATCTCTGAAGCTTTGAAGTAGTGATAGAGCAAAAATAAGACTTGCATCCATCCCTTCCACTCCTCGGTTTGCTCTCTGTTTAGCGGTGCACTCGTCTTGCTTTGTCGCAACGTCTGATAACAGCCGTACGCCGCCAACGTAACAAAGATGGCGATGAAAAAGTCTCTAGAATACGACTTTGTCCTCTCGGGAAACGTATTCGTTCGATCGCACACGTAAAACACGAACAGGATAAAGAATAGTTCCGCCCAAGAGCGCAAAATCAATCTCGCCCTCTCGATGGCATCCGCGTCGCCTTGGAGTATCCGCATGGCTCCAATGTTCGTGAACTTTACGTTGCCGTTGTCCCCGGTAGATGGAGAAGCACCGACGGCATCGCTCATGTTCCCGCTCTGTGAATTTTGTCGTCCAAAGCTGTCCGTGAAATTCGCAAACGAGCGTTTCTTATCCTCGTCGCTCATATCTTGCATGGAGTTAGAAATCATCGATCCGTCTGGAGTATTTCCTCCTCCTCCTCCTCCACCTCCTTCCAATAAAACATCAAACTTCTTCGTTCCAGCCATTCGCATCTCGATCGAGTCTTCCGCTAATCCTTTATTATACCCACCGTTGTGCATTCGTTTCATTCTCACGTGGTGTAAAAACTCCGCGTATACGTATAAGGCGACGATGAATACGCCGGAGAGGAATAAACCGAGTTGAAATCGTCCGTATTCGAGAACGGATGATGGTTCAACCTCTTCATCTCCTTCAAAAGAGGAAGAAGTTAAAGAAGAAGAGAAGTCCAACAGCGTTCTTCGCTTGGCGACGTCCTGCCAACTCAAGTAACGATGATCCATCCTTCTCTCGTCGTCGTGAATGGATTTTGTAAAAAGACTATGTAGAGTGAGAAGTCTCGGACGACGAGGAAGAGTAAATGAAGTAAAAATTCTATCTGCTTTTTGTGTCATTTTCTTGTTCTCATTCGGAGGAAAAAGGTCACTTAAAAACTTTAACTGCTATTCCTACTCATAACACATCATCATCATCAATCGAACGGGATTTGATTTCCATCGTAAATGGCCGTCAGTCCCTCTTTGTACGAGGGAAAGAGGAGCGATGAAGAGGAGGATGAAGAGGATGCGAACGCGCGTTTGAGCTTTACGTTCTTGACTCGCTTTTCGCTCTTGTCGGGGAGGAGGATGTCTTTTTCACCACTCTTCTCATTGCCTTCGTTATTTATTTCGGAACTCAGAAGAGTTGCCGCGAAATCGACGGCTTCGTCTCGAGATGAAGGATAATCGTCGACGACGTTGTATATGGCGACGCGATTATCGTCGTCGATACAAACGGTATCCTCTTCTTCGTCGCTTACTTCTTTTTCGATGCACCGAACGAGCGCGTTGGCGACATCCGCCACGTGGATCCGAGACGTGTACATCTTCTTCCTCCGAGATATTTGCGTCGGCGTTAACGATCTCGTATTAGCATTATCGCTATTTCTAATGCTATAAGTATTGCTATTATCCTCACTCTGTGCCTCTACTTCTTTCCTCCGAGTCTTCTCTTGGAATTGTCGCTCTCTTTCGCGTTTCGAGGCGATATCGAGAGCGCTTCTTCCAGGGCCGTAAATGCCACCCAATCGAAATATTCGCAACGAAGACTTTACATTATTTCTTTTGTTACCATTGACTATCCACTCTGTCCACGCCTTTTCGGCGTTTAACCTTCTTTGAGCGACTATCGAATCTGGATTCGGTTCCGTCGTTTCGTCCACCCACTCGCCGAGATGGCCTCCGTACACGCCCGTCGAACTCAAATAGATAAACATCTGTCGCTTCTTCGCGTTCTCCAAGATTTCTCTGACTGCTTTCGTTGATAATATCGGGTCTAAATCTAAATCACCATTCGGTGGCGTCGAAATTAAAATAACGTCCGCTTTCTTCAACCACCGCGCGCACTCCTCTTGTAACGGTTCCCCGTCGTCTGATTTCCACGTGAACACTTCTTCGCACCACGTGCCGTTCGAGCGAAGATTCAAAGCCTCCGCTTTCTCTCGCGATCGAGTCGTGCCCACTACAATCCACTCAAAATCTTCCTCTTTTTCTCCTAAAATCTCGTTATTATTATTACTCTTCTTCTTTGTCTTCTTGAGCAGTTGGTTGGCGACGCCGATGGCGCAATACCCGAAACCAAACGCAAAGAAAATTTTTTTTCCTTGTTCTTCTTCTTCTTCTCGGGGTTGTTCTTTACGTGAAGAAGAAGAACAAGAAGAACAAGAAGGAAAATATTTTTTGCAAAGACGGCGACGACGAGAGCGGGAGGAAAAGGAGGAAAAGGAGGAGGAAGAAACGGTGGGAAGAGTGGTGGAGGTGCGCATCTTTTCGTAATGATGTGTTTTTTGTTGTTTTTCAATTTTCAATTGGTGTTTTGTTCGTTCTTTTTTCAGTTTACAGTCTCTTCTCTCTCTTCTCTCTCTCTTTTTCCTTGATTTCCTAAAAACCTTCCTCCTCACTTTTTAATTCTTCTTATTATAGCACACAAAAAATTACTCAAATTCACTGTCGAAATCATCCTCCTCGTCCTCGTCGTCGTCAAAATCGCTCTCCTCTTCGTCGTCGCTGGAATCGTCGACTTTGTAGGATTTACGTTGGACGTTTCTCCCCGCGCGCGCCGCCGGTTTCGCAGCGACTTCCGCGACGACATCCTCCGCGTCGTCGTCGTCGTCGTCACCAAACGAAACGTCCGAGTCCGAATCCTCGGCTTTCTTCTTCTTCTTTGCCGGAGCGGGTTTCTTCGCAGCAGCGGCTGATTTCTTTGCCGGAGCGGCTTTTTTCGTCGCAGCTGGCTTATCTGCCGACGCAGTCGCTGGTTTCTCGTTGGCGACTTCGTTGACCATCTTTGAAACGGCGTCAAAGTTAAACGAGTCTTGACGCTTGGCTTGTACGGAACCGGAGGAGGCCTTTTGTAACAATCGCTCCGCCAATGATAACTGAGGAACGTCGTCGTCGTCGGAATCCGTAGCAGGAGCAACCACCGGCGCAGGGGCGGCAGCGCGAACTGGAACTGCTTTCGGTGCGGCGGCAACGGGAGCCGCTTTCGGTTTCGCCGGCGCTCGTTTCTTCGGCTTGGTGACTTCAAAGTCGTCGTCCGAGAAATCCTCGTCGATCTCAGAATCCGAAGCGTCCGAGTCAAAGTCCATGGCTTTCTTCTTGATCGCTTTCTTTTTCTTCGCGAGCGCTTTTTGTCCAGCCTTGGTGTTGTTTCTTGCCGCCGCGCGCACTTGCTTTTGCATCTCTTCCTCAGCCGCGACGTCGTCGTCTTCGAGTTGATCCAAATTCTCCTCCAACGCGTCCAAATCCGTAAACCACAAGTCCTTATCCGTCGTTCCTCTCAAAAGCGCGACTTCGGCTTCTTTCTCTTCCTTTTCCGTGACCAAATCTTCAACCTTCTCCAAAGTTAAGTTCCACAAAGGCATGGAAAGCAAGTAATCGTAGGACGCGTTGGCGTCGTCGGATTCATCCGCCGCGATGTCGTTCTCGTCCGTTTGAACGATAGCCGCCGCCGCAGACGCAGACGTCTTCGTCTTTGGTAACTTATCGTACATCATCATCTCGAGCTCTTCGACCAACTCAGCCTTCTTCTTTCTGTTGACCACCAAGGAGCCTTCGACAACCGCCAAGATGAAACGCGTCTTGTTCGCCAAACGCTTGAGTTCCGACTCGGCAACTTTGATGAGCATTTGACGTCTCTCTTCGTACGCCTTCAATCGCAAAGGAACGAACGATTTCATGATATCCTCTGCGGACTCGTATTTGGTGATGATCGAGTGCTCGTTGAACGCGTGCATGTTGGAGCACGAAATTTTCGACGCCAACTTGAACTTCTTCACGATGCCTTCTTCTTCAGCCTTGGCCAAGTTCGCCGGAGGCATGGTGATGACAAAATGCACCGATGTATCCGTGTGATACTCCTTGTAATCGGTAATGAACGGAGCTTTCTTGTCCTTTGGCGCAATGAGTTCTTCCAAGAACTCCTTGTAGTCTTGCGTCCACGTGCGCAACGGTAACTCGGTGATTTCCAACGTGCACTCGTCTCGGATGTGATACGAGCCAGTGGCGATGAATCTTCGCTCGCCCTTGAAGATTTCCTCGGTGATTTCACCCTTGAAGTGTCTGTACCACGGCATCATTTGCGTTGGCTCTTCTTCGTTCAAAATCGCGCGAACGTTGCTGATGACGTCTCTCGCGTTGTAGTTTGGAATCGAAGTAGACCATCCCGTTCCGATACCTTCGGCGCCGTTAATCAAAACAGTTGGAATAACCGGCATGTAATACGTCGGTTCAATCTTTTGACCGTCTTCGTCGTTGTAGTTCAACAACGCGTCGTCGCATTCCGGGAATACAACTCTGGCCAACTGCGCCAAACGCGTAAAAATGTAACGCGGCGACGCGTGGTCCTTCCCGCCTTGCAAACGCGTACCAAACTGACCGCTCGGGACTAACAAGTTGATGTTGTTCGTCCCAACGAAATCTTGCGCGAGATTAACGATTGTCGACGCAAGAGACGCTTCGCCGTGGTGATAGGCGGAGTGTTCCGAGACGTAACCGCTCAATTGCGCGACTTTGATGTCCGACTTCAACTTTCTCTTGAAGCACGAAAACATAACTTTTCGTTGCGAAGGCTTGAAACCATCAATGGCGGATGGAATAGAACGCATTAAATCCGCCAAGGAGAAGAGAATCAACTCTTTGTTGATAAACTCATCGTACCGAACGGTCTCGCCGCTTTGGTCCAAGAACGTTCCTTCTTCGTACGCGGACAACCACCTTTTACGATCTTCGACTCTCTTCTTGGAGAAGGACATGTCGATCAAATCTCCGTCGCCGTCGGATTCCCAGCAAAAAGTCTTGCGGTGCAACTCAATCGCAGCGAAATACTCCTTCGCTTCTTTTGCCGTGGACGTACCGAGACCTTTGTAGTACTTGATGGCCCAGCCTTTACCGTCGTTGTTGACGAGCTTCCAGTTTTCGTATTCCGGCAACGTGTAAAATACGCGCGTTTGTTGGCCCTTCGTCGCCTTGATGATGGGCGTGATGAACTCCAACAAGAAACCCGGAATTTTCAACAAAGACGGGAAGTGCGCGTGCAGAAAGTTGATTAACAAACCTTTGATGTGCGAACCATCGTGATCTTGATCCGTCATGATCATCAACTTCCCGTATCGCAACGTCTTGATGGAATCTTCGTCGTACGTTTTGCCGTGTTGCAAGCCCAAAATCTGTTTGATGTGGGTGATTTCCACATTGTTCTTTACTTGATCAAACGAAGCGTCGCGAACGTTCAATAACTTCCCTCTCAACGGAAACACCCCGTAGTTGTCTCTTCCGACGATGGACAAACCGGAAACCGCCAACGCTTTGGCAGAATCCCCCTCGGTTAAAATCAGCGTGCAGTCTTTCGAGTTGCGTCCGCCGGCGTTGTTCGCATCGTCCAACTTCGGAATACCAGTCAATCGCAATCGCTTGACACCATCGGTCTTCTTCAAGTCCTTGGATTGTTTGAACTGAGCCCACGACATGATGTTCTCAACCAACGGCGTGGCCATCAACTGCTTGATGAGTTTGTCGGAAACGGAGAACTTGGAGCCAAAGTTCGAAGCTTTCGTGATGAGCGTCTCTTTCGTTTGCGAATCAAACGCCGGGTTCTCGATTTGCGCGTTCACGAACACCCACAAGTGGTTCTTCACTTGAAACGACTTCAAGTTCTTGCACGACTTTTCCTTCTTTTGAATCTTCTTCAACAACTCGCCCGCGATGCCGTCGGCGATGTTGGCGACGTGCGTCCCACCCTTCATGGTGCAAATACCATTCACGAACGAGCACTGCTGGAACTGCTGCGTGTTCGACACCGTCACGCACACTTGCCAACGATCGCCTTGCGCTTCGTAAACTTTCGGCGCGTTCTCAGTGTCTTGCAAATACATATCGACGTATTCCGAGAAGCTCTTGACTTTGATCTGTTCGCCGTTCAAAAAGATCTTCGTGTTCTTCCCGATGATACCTGCGGAATCGTACACTCTCTTCGACATCAACGCGATGGAATCGTCTTCCAATTCAGTCATCCCGAACTTCTCAAAGTCTGGTTTAAACGTAATTCGGGTCCAGTTGTCGGATTTCTTACACTTGGTAATTATCGGTTCCCCTTTCTCGCTCATGTTGTTCTTAAACACTTGCTTGTATTGTCTCTCGCGACTACCATCGCACGTTTCCACGATGAACTCGTGCGAGAAAATGTTCGCCAACTTTGCGCCGTAACCGTTACGACCGCCGGTGACTTTCTTTTCGTTGTCGTTATAGTTGGACGACGTCAAAAGATGTCCAAAAATAAGCTCCGGGACGTACACGCCTTCCTCTTTGTGCATCTCCACCGGGATCCCTTTCCCGCCATTCATGACCGAAATCGTCCCTTTCTCCTTGTCGATATCCACTCGCAACTCTTTCATCGTCGGATCTCTGACTTTATTATCTGTCGCGTTGACCAAAATCTCGTCGAAGATTTTATACAAACCCGGCGTAAACGCGACGGTTTTCTGCACCAACTTGTTCTCAGCGGCGTCGTACACCCACGCCGTCTCTTCCGCTTTTTCGCACGACCCGACGTACGTGTCCGGTCTCAACAAGATGTGTTCCAATTGTGTTTTCTTTTGGTAAATGTCCTCGATGGCAACTTTTTTAGTCGTCTTACCACCACCACCGGCGGTAACGTTGCCGTCCGCCAACGGCGCTTTCTTCGCCACAGCAGCTTTCTTCCCCTATTTTTTGTTTGTTTGAAGAGAGAGAAATTATATATGTGAGTAAAAGTACACGTGCGCGCTGACTCGTCGTCAAATGATGCATCGAAAAAGAACCGCTAAACATTGAAAGAGTGAAAAATCAAGAAAAGATCACGAACGGAGAAGAGTACAACACAATGTTTCGATGATAGGAAAGGAAGTGCGCGCGTGGTGTTCAAAAGAGATGAAAAATCTTTCTGTTGTTGTATTTGGGGGGAAAGAAAGAAAGTTTCCAAAATTTCATATCTCATCAGCTTCGTCGTTAGACACACACGACGGCGAAAACGTACCACCCACCAACTTTTTGGTGGTGGTGTTCAACGTTCAATACGAATAGACTGACGTACCTTTGCCACTGGCATTGGGCTGTTTTCGTTCTCGGAATACTCCGAGTAGTCCATCGAAGTATCCGCCATCTTTTTCTTTTTCTGATGATGTGAAAGTTTTTTGTGGGGGGTGAAATCAAAAAAAAGGTGGACAGAACAAAAAGACGAAAAATTGTGTTGTTGTTGTTTTGGTCACCCACCCTTTCTTCACAAAGAAACTTCTTTCTTGAAAACCAACACACGACAACAACACACAACAACAACACACAACAACAACACACAACAACAACAACATTAAACTTGAAGTACTACTACTAAAGACAAAATGAGCAACTCAAACACAAAAGTTGGATTTATTGGATCGGGAATGATGGCAGAAGCTCTCGGTGGAGGCTTCTCCAACTCTGGAATCGTCCCGTGGGAAAATATGTATTGCACGGACCCGTGGCAACCGAGATTGGATTTATTCACCTCGTTCGGCTGCAACGCGTGTAAAGATAACCGCGAACTGACGAGAAACTCGGACGTGATATTCATCGCGGTGAAACCGTACGCAGCGGCGACAGTTATGAAAGAAATCTCAAAGGAGCTGACGGAAGATAAAATTGTCATTTCCATCTGCGCAGGAGTAACCTTAGAAACGCTGGAAAACGCAATAAGTGATGGGAAAAGTGTGCCCGTGGTGAGAGTGATGCCGAATACGCCGTGTTTAGTCGGCGCGTGCGCGGCGGCTCTGGCGAGAGGCAAGTTCGTGACGGATGAACAAGCAGATTTGGCGCTAAAGCTCATGCAATCTGTTGGAGTGTGCGTTGTGGTGCAAGAGAAGTTGTTAGATGCGGTGACTGGAGTGAGTGGGTCGGGACCGGCGTATATCTACCAAGTCATCGAAGCTATGAGCGACGGCGGCGTGTTGTGCGGGTTGCCCAGAGACGTTTCCACGAAATTAGCCGCGCAAACCGTCATGGGTGCGGCGAAGATGGTTTTGGAGAAAGGGACGCATCCAGGCCAGTTGAAGGATAACGTGACGTCGCCAGGCGGGACGACGATTGCGGCGGTGCACGAATTAGAGAAAGGGGGCGTGCGAAATTCGTTCATCAACGCCGTGAAAGCCGCCGCGGAAAGAAGCAAAGAGTTGAGCAAAGAATAATAATAATAATAATAATAATATTAAAGTGCTTTAATAGATTTTTAGCGAATGAGAGAAAAGTTGCAACGAATACTAATAATGTCCATCTACTACCTATCATAGTTTTATTAAAACTTCGATTCCTTGAATACTTTCACCACGGCTTTAGCCCAACTGGCGTTATCGCGCGTTTTGATTTTTGCGAATTCGCCTTGGACTTTCCTACCAACCACGCCAGCTAAATTTTCACAGAAAGAACACGTTTCAGCGTTGGATTTCGCGAGAAGTGCGGTGACCGCTTTCTCTTTCGCCGATGTAACGCTCGATTCGTCCACTAAATCGAAAGTCGCCTTTATAATTTCCTCTTTTTCCTTCTTTTTCGAATTTGAAGGCGCTTCTTTTTCTTCCTCTTCCTCTTGTTTCATTTCCACGTCTTCCTCGGCGACCGCCGGGAGCGGAGACGAAGATCTCTGCCGCTTCCGGCCCGTCGTCTTTTGGTCCTCCTCGGACCTTTCTACTTCGCCCAAACGACGCTTCGCAATCGCAACGCACCGTTCAATCACTCGATTATCCAATTGTTGACACATTTCCGTGATGGTATCTTCCAACGCGTACGCTCGACTGACAAACTGGCGTCCTTTGGAATCTTCACAATCCTCTCCCCAATACTGTACGGCTGCGACGACAATCAAGTGCACATCTTTCAGAAACGACTCTATGGTTAAATAAGCGCTCGAATCAATTCTCCAAAGCAAAGTGGATAAATCCATCGGAGATTGCACAGTCTTGGAGTACCCGTCGAGCTCGGCGTCGGTAATAGGCGCCGCTAATTTGGACCACTGCTTCTTAAAGAGTAAACGTGTCACAATGTCCCGCAAGAACATGCGCTGCTTTCTTAACATCTGCTCTTCAGCTTGAATGACTTCTGGACTCACTTCCACGGCCTCGTCTTTGTTTGCGGCAGTGGTGGCGTTCGCCCCGGCGTTGACATCTTTCGCTTTTTCCAAGACTTCCAGCTTTTCTTCCACCGCGGCGGCGGCGACGTTCTTCAATCCAGTTTTTGCGGAAGCCACGGTTTTGCCGTCGTTCTTCTTCATTTGCTCGTCTCGTTTCCGCGCCGCATTCAGTGCCGCCGAAACGATAGCTTCAAAATATTCCTTTCTTTCTGCATCCTTTGGCTTCGTCAACGCGTACGAGCGCTGCTCGCCCGCAAAAGCTTCGGCCAACTCTTCATCCAACTCATTTCTCTCGCAATCCGCTGTCGCTAAGAGCATGACGGGTAAATTTGGAGGGATATCGTCTAATAAAGTCAATAACGTCGCGCGCAACGTCGCGTTGGCACTTTCCCACCATAAGCGAATGTGTGGAAGGTACAAAATTGAAGGCGCCGCTCTTCGCGCCTCGGTCACCGCGGCGACTAAAGCTTCTTCCGGTAATCTACCGCCATCCGATAAGAGCGCGGGCAAGGATATTGCGTGCACCGCAAACTGCTCGAGCGCGTGTAAGAGCGCTGGAGCAATGTGCGCCTGTCCAGAACCAGGCTCACCGCAGACGAGCAATCGTGGATTTTGTGAAGGCGGCGAGCGAATAAATTCAGAAGCTGCGATTTTCAACGTATTTTTCTTCGTTTTACCTCTGATCTCGTCGTCGTCGTAGTCGTCCTTATCACCCGCGGTAGATGCTTCGGCGAGAAGGAGGTTGTTGCCCTCATCGTCGGAGTCGTCGTAGTACGCGATTTCTAACTGGTCAGTCGTCGATTTCATGATATCGTTGTTCGCCTCTTCATCGTTCAAAGACGCATCACTAGCAATGTACGCCGCTGGTGGGTACACGTCTCCAACGATTTCTAGAATTTCCTTCAGCGTGTTACCCAGAAGCGGACGGATTAGTGCAGACAGCGGAGCAGAATACGTCTTTGCGCTTCGATGCGCGGCAGGAACAATTTGCTTCAACGCTGTTTCAAAATCTACTCTTCCCGGAACGACTTGCGAAGGATCGAGATTTAATCGATCGTCCGTGGCGTAAATTTGCGGGTATCGTCTTCGCAAAGCTGCAATAGCGGACTCCGTACAGAGCGCTTTCAAATCGGCGCCGCAGTAACCGACGCATTTTTGTGCCAAATGATTGATTAAAGTCGTCGACGGAGGCTTTTTCCAACCTCGAGTATGAATTTTCAAAATTTCAGCGCGCGCCGATAAGCCTGGTAACGGAAACGCGAGCTCTCTGTCAAATCTCCCCGGTCTTCTGAGCGCACCATCGATGGAGTCTACTCTATTTGTCGCTCCTAAAACAACAACGCGACCGCGATTATCCAAACCGTCCATGAGCGCTAAAAGCGTCGCGACGAGCGAATTGTGAATCTGGTCTGACTTAGAACTTCTCACTGGAGCTAAACCGTCGATTTCGTCGAAGAAAATAATCGACGGTTGGCGTTTGGAAGCTTCTTCGAACAACAATCGCAACTGTCTCTCGGATTCACCGACCCATTTTGAAAGCACATCGGCTCCTTTTCTCATGAAGAACGAAACTTCGCTCCCAGCGCGAGAACACGATGCGGCTAAAGCTCTCGCGATTAACGTCTTACCAGTTCCTGGAGCGCCGTATAAGAGCACTCCGCGCGGCGGCGTCATTTTAAACCGTTCGAAGATTTCCGGATAGAGCAACGGGAGGAACACCATCTCTTTCAGAGCGTCAACGTATTTATCCAGGCCTCCTACGGCGTTGAACGTCAACGAAGGATCCACCGTCAGTGGAGTAATTTCTGCATCCTTGGCTTCGCCAATCTTCTTCGGTCCGCCCCCGTCGGCGGTATATCCTGGAGCGCCTAACAAAGCGTCGAATCGAGAGATGTCGATGTTATTCGTATTCCCAATACCTCTTTGAGGAGCGGCACTCGGGTGCAACGCGTCGAAACCGTCCGCGTCAGAATCGTCGGTATCATCGAGCCATCGACCTGACTGTCTTCTGCCATTCTTCGGCGCCGACGGTGGCGTTCCCGCGCTAAAGAACGCGCCTTTCTTCTTCCCATTGTCACCGCCGTCGCCGTCTTTTCGCGGACGACCCCTGTTGTCCTTCTTTTTCTTCTTTTCCTCGTCGTCGACGATGAAATCATCGAAATCATCGTCGTTAGCGTCTTCGTTGTAGTTTATTCCGTTATTACCACCATTCGCGCCATTCGCATCTTCCCCGCGTCGTCTTCGTTTCATCGCTTCGACTCTCCCTGGACTCAACCGTTGTACTTTTTGTCTGTCTCTGGTGCTCCTTCGAATATTCGCGAACTCGCCGTCGTCTGACTCCAACTCTTCTTCTTCGGAGGAGATGAAATCGTCGTCGTCGTCTTCCTCCTCTTCGTCTTCGTTGACGACGAATTCGTCGTCGTCTTTATCTTCTTCTTTGTACGAGACTTTTTTCTTCTCCCTACTTGTTGTTCGTCGTTTTCCTCCCTTCTTTTCTTCATCCATCATGTCGTCGTCGTCTGAGTCTGAATCTTCTTCGCCTAATCGAATTCTTCTCCCTCTCGTGCTTCGTTGCGGACGAGTGGGTCCTCCTCCTCGCGTGAGCTCTTCCTCCTCGTCTTCTTCTTCTCTAAGGTCGTCGGGGTCGTTTGATGATCGTCGTTTTGATCGACCAAAACCCATTTTTATTCTCTCTCGCGTTTACGACGAGCAAAAGATGTTTTTCAAAAGCAACA
>Ga0182090_1004933_pt1 | contig 16778 bp, 16 predicted proteins | sample 041ome_24_FD_127767 | JGI IMG/M metagenome (GOLD analysis project Ga0182090, IMG submission 127767) | Metatranscriptome of coastal salt marsh microbial communities from the Groves Creek Marsh, Georgia, USA - 041408BS metaT (Metagenome... | ecosystem: Environmental > Aquatic > Marine > Intertidal... | reverse complement strand
GGCATTTACAGTAAATCCGAGGCCCACTTCGTCGTAGGATTCAAACCCTTCAGAGCCATGCGTATTGCCTGCAAATATTTGGCCGCGAATGGCAGTGTTCGGATCAATTGTATGGCGCGCACCAGCCGTCACGCGGAAAGCGCCGCCATCCTGGGTTTCAGCATTCGGGCTATCCTCGGTATTGAAGTACTCACGATCCTCAACAAACCCGTTGACGAACAAGGATGTCTCATCAAAGGCACGCCAATTTACATTCAGTCCGGCACCGACAGAAAAATTGTAGTCTTCATCATTCAGACGGACATATCCAAGGCGGACAGTTGGCCGGATGAGGACGGGGCCCGAGTCTTTCGGAAACAGATTAAAACCAGGACCAGCAGTCAGCCGGACGTTCTCAATATCGAGATTGCTGAACTTAAACTGGCGGGAGCCATAAATCGTGCCTTCTACGGCGAAGAAGTCACCGGCGTCATTGCCCATGTCATAGGCATATCGGCCAGACAGTACGGCAAATATGTTGAAGTCGTCATCTTCAGCAGTCTCTTCACCTGGGGTCGCCGGGACATTGTTCACGAGAACTTCGCCATCGGGGCCGTAATTCGCATTGGTCTGAAACGGCCTGCGAACGTGAAGGAGCCGCCAAATCGGTGCGGATTGGCGGAATCATCAATCTTGGTGAGGAAGCCCTGGACGCGATTCGCAACTTTCGGCGGCGTTTTTTCATCGGCTACAACGGCCTCAAAATAGCCTTTGGCCGTATCAAAGCTACCAAGCCGATAATATAGAACGCCAAGTTCTGCGCGGACACGCGGCAAATCCGGGTTAAACAGCAACAGCCGTTCGTAGGACGTGATGGCCGCTTCATAATCGCCAGCCGCAGTTGCTTGCTTGGCATAAGCATATGTTTTATCTAGGTTTGTGGGATCTTTAATGAGTTCCTCAAAAGCCGCCTCAAGCGCTTGGCGCTGGGCTTCTGGAACATTCTGTGCCGCAGCAGGTGTGACCCACCCAGTGGCCAGGGCCACGGCAACAGCGCCGACCATGGCGCAGGTCCGTAGTGCAAAGGACATTGATGTCCTCCCCAAATCGCGCATAGGTCGCGCCCCTTATTTATTCCCCACAAGCAACCGTATTCATACGGCGAAAGCGGTAAACGGTCAATTCACCTACGCTTTTGGCTTAAGCACTCTATCCGATTGATTTTCAAAGCTTTCTACTGTGCTCGATGGCGGCGCATCTCTATCTTTGCGACGCCGCATATTCGCCTTCAGGGACTTGGCCAGGCGGGCGCGTTTGTCGGCGCTAGCCTTTTGTTTTGGCGACAATTCTTCTGGATTACCCGATTTGCTCATCCGCGATAGCTCAGCTGTACAGCCCGGCATTCCGGGCCTTTAATTTGACCAATGCAGCGACGGCGTCCAGCAATGGTGTGTCGACGCCCACCACATCGCCAAGCTCTGTGACGGAAGTCACCAGCGCATCGATTTCCATCGGCCGACCCCGTTCCAGGTCCTGCAGCATGGAGGTTTTATGGTCCCCAATCTCAAATGCGGCCTTCAATCGACGTTCAGCGGTTACCCGGAACCGTGCGCCCAAAGCCTCACCGACGGCCCTGCCTTCAGCGGCAAGACCGAATAGCAATTCACGCACCGCTTCATCCTGGCCTAGCCCACCAAGCGTGGAGCCTGTCAGCGCGGAAACAGGGTTCAGGCAAAGATTGCCCCAAAGCTTCATCCAGATGTCATCGCGGATCTTGTTGCGGATAGGCGCGCGCAGACCAGATGCTGTGAGTGCGGCAGACAGCGCTTCAATGCGCGGCGTCTTCTCACCAGAAGGCTCGCCGATGGGATAGGCGTCGCCTTCCATGTGCTGCATCACGCCGGGCGCTGTGATTTCCGTCGCCGGATGCACGACCATGCCGATAGCGCGTTCTGGCCCAAGCCCGTCCCATTGCGCGCGTCCAGGGTCAACGGCTTCAAGGTGCGTGCCATCATGGTCGCTGCCAAGCCCATGGAAGTACCACCACGGCATGCCATTCATGGCAGTGACAACGGCCGTATCCGGCCCCATCAGCGGCTGCATCAATCCAACAACGCCAGGGCTTTGATGGGCCTTCAGTGTGACGATCACGTAGTCCTGTGGGCCTAGGCTGGCAGGGTCATCGGTCGCGTTCGGATGGACCCTGAATTCCTCGCCGTCCTGGAATTTGCACTGAAGCCCGTTCTGCTGCATCGCTTCCAGGTGCGGACCGCGCGCGATGAGGGAGACATCCACGCCGGAGCGCGCGAGCATGCCGCCAAGATGCGCGCCAATGGCACCTGCGCCATAGATCGCAACCTTCATACCGGCGCGACCTTGCCAGGGTTCATGATGTTTTGTGGGTCTAGTGCGCGTTTCAGCTGTTGCATGACCTCATAGGCCTCTTCGCCGACTTCCTTCCGCATGTGGCCAATTTTTGACATGCCGACGCCATGCTCACCACTACAAGACCCGCCCATGGCCAGCGCCCGGTTCACGAGCCGGTCATTGAAGGCTGTTGCGCGCGCCATTTCCTCAGCATTGTCCAGATCAACCATGATGCAGCAATGGAAATTACCGTCGCCCACATGGCCGCAGATTGGCGAATACAGGTCCGATGCGCCGATATCGTCCTTGGTCGCGACGATGCATTCCGCGAGGCGGCTGATGGGTACGACAACATCGGTCGACCAGCCGCTTTTGCCGGGAATATGGGCCAATGCGGCATAATAGGCGTTGTGGCGTGCTTGCCAAAGCTTGGTGCGTTCTTCTGCTTTTGCAGTCCATTGGAATGCGCCGCCGCTATTGTCCATCGCCAAGGCTTCAACGATTTCGGCCTGCTCGGCCACGCCGCTTTCTGTTCCGTGAAATTCAAAAAACAGCGTCGGCTTGGCCTCAAAACCTTCGAGCTTCGAATACTCGATGCAGGCTTGAAGCTGAACGTCATCCACAAGTTCCATACGCGCGACTGGTACGCCCATCTGGATGGTCTGCTGGACAGTTTCAACCGCGCCCGCCAGATCATCGAACTGGCATACGGCGGCAGCGATCTTTTCCGGCACACCATATAAGCGCAGGCGGACTTCAGTGATGATGCCAAGCGTACCTTCACTGCCAACAATCAAGTGGGTCAAGTCATATCCGGCAGAGGTTTTGCGCGCCCTGCCGCCGGTTTTCATCACCCGACCGTCAGCCATCACGACCGTCAGCCCGATCACGTTCTCTTTCATTGTGCCGTAGCGAACGGCGTTGGTGCCGGAAGCGCCCGTTGCCGCCATGCCGCCAAGGCTGGCGTCAGCGCCTGGATCAACCGGGAAGAAATAACCTGTGTCGCGGATATGCTCGTTCAAGGCTTTCCGCGTGACGCCAGCCTGCACCATGCAGTCGCCGTCCTCGCTGCTAACCTCAAGCACTTCATTCATGCCGGAAAGATCAATCGTGATCCCGCCATGCAGGGCCTGCACATGGCCTTCCAAAGATGTGCCTGTGCCCCAAGCGATGACGGGCAGCTCGTGCTCCGCGCATATCTTGACGATCTGGGAAACTTCCTCAGTGGACTCCGCGAAGGCTACGCCATCGGGTGCCGCTATGTGAAAATGGTCTTCACCCTGGCCATGCTGGTCGCGTACGGCCTGTGCGGTGGACATGCGGTCCCCCAACAGGCCCTGAAGTTTTTCCAATGCATCGCTCAGGCGCCGGGAATTGCGGCGGTCATTGGCGGGGGCGGTGTCCGGGGCCATGGAATGTTTCCTCAAAACTGCTTTCGTTGAATTGTAACGCATTTCACGGAAATCGTGCAGGGCGCTTGGCGCGCGTATAGTCTCACCCCAGTATATACAGACCGATCAACAGGGGGCGTGATAGCGATGAAGACGATGAGCACAGGCCAAGCGATTATTGAGCGGGTGTTGGCGCACGGCGTTGATACGGTGTTTGGCCTGCCGGGCGCGCAGACCTATCCCTTATTCGATGCCATGGCCCAAGCCGGTGACCGTGTGCGCTTGATCGGTGCCCGGCATGAGCAAGCGACGGCCTATATGGCCATGGGGTATGCGAAAACCAGCGGGCGTCCAGGCGTCTATACCGTTGTTCCGGGGCCGGGCGTGCTGAACACTACGGCTGCCCTCTGCACTGCCTATGGCACGTCAACGCCGGTCATGTGCATTACCGGTGAAACACCGAAGGATTTTATCGGCAAAGGGCGTGGGCATCTGCATGAATTGCCGGACCAGCGCGGATTGCTCAGAACCCTTATCCGCTGGGCCGACAGGGTAGAAAGTCCGGCGGCGGCTCCGGCCATGGTCGATGAAGCATTCCGGCAGATGCTAGGCGGCAGGCCCGGTCCTGTGGCGCTGGAAGCTGCATGGGATGTGCTGGCCACGCAGGGTGATGTTGCTGACACGCCAGCGCCGGGGCTTCCGGCCAAGCCAGAACCAAACAGCGATGAAATCACGGCCGCTGCAAAGATTCTGGCCGGTGCGAAATCCCCGCTGATCTGGGTTGGCTCTGGCGCGCAGGATGCTGCGGCTGAAGTACTGGCTGTAGCGGAACGGTTGGGCGCGCCCGTTGGGGCATTCCGTGGTGGGCGCGGGATTGTCGCCAGCGACCATCCGCTGGGCCTAGCCTTTGCAGAAGCGAAGTCGATCTGGGCGGAGTCCGATGTTGTGCTGGCGATTGGCAGCCGGATGGAAGGGCCATATATGCGTTGGCAGGGCATGGCCTGGACGCCCCGGCCTGCAACACCAACCCTTGTCCGCATCGATATTGACGGCATGGAGCATGCACGCCTGCCCGCTGATCAATCCGTCACAGCGGATGCAGCGATGGCGCTCCGGGCGCTACTTCCCGCCCTTGATAAGGCAGGTGCGGGGAAAGCCGATAGACTGGATGCCGTACAAGAAGCCAAAGCCCGCACCGGTAAGGATTTTCGCGATAATCTGCAGCCGCAAATGGATTACCTGGACGCGATCCGTACCGTCCTGCCGCGCGATGGCATTTTCGTGGAGGAGCTTTGTCAGGCGGGGTATGTCTCCTATTCAGGATTCCCCGTGTACAGCCCGCGCACATATGTGACGTCTGGATATCAAGGCACACTTGGCTATGGCTTTATGACGGCACTTGGCGCTAAGGCCGCGATGGGCGATACGCCTGTGGTCTCGATTGCGGGGGATGGTGGGTTCTTGTTTGGCGTGCAGGAATTGGCAACGGCAGCGCAGTTTGGCTTAAACGTCGTTTCAATCGTTTTCGATAATGGCGCGTATGGGAATGTCCGCCGCGACCAGATCCGACGTTTCCAAGGTCGGGAGCTTGGCAGCTATTTGGAAAACCCGGACTTCTTGAAAATGGCCGAAAGCTTCGGCGTGATGGGGCTGCGTGCGGAGACACCGGCGGATTTGAAGCCCGCATTGGAGAAAGCGTTCGCTGCGAACGCGCCTGTGTTGATCCATTGCCCGGTAACATTCGGCAGTGAGGCTGATCCCTGGCCATACATCATTGAAGGTCGATAGCACTTGAGCACAGAACGCTTCTACGCTGATCTGCCTGAATTCAGGGAGTTTGCTGAGTTCACGGATTTGGACTCCTATGCACCGCTGCCAGATGACTGGACAGTGCTTGCCTCGGATGTTGTCGGCTCAACGATTGCGATTGAGCAGGGGCGGTATAAGCAAGTAAACATGTCGGGTGCAGCCACGATTATGGCCGTGATCAATGCAGCCGATGGGGTTGACCTGCCCTATGTGTTCGGTGGCGACGGTGCTGTGATCGCCGCCCCGCCAATTGTCGCTGAAGCCTGCAAAACGGCGCTCGCCCGCGCCGCCAGCATGATTGCAGCGATCTATGATCTTGAGCTTCGGGTGGCAGCGTTCCCAGCATCTGATTTGCGGGCTCGGGGTGGCGATATCCTTGTTCGGAAGTTTGGGTTGGGGCCGGGTGCCCGGTTGGCAATGTTCGCAGGCGATGGGCTTGAGCTGGCCGACACGCTGCTCAAAGACGTAGACGAGGGCGCGCAATATCGGATTTCATTGGATGACGAGTCGCCTGATCTGGATGGCCTGACATGCCGGTGGGAGCCGCTGGCACCCAGCCACGGCGTGATGGCGACCATTATGGTCAAAGGATTGGGCTCCGGCGAAAGCAGTGAACTGCGCTACACGCTAGATGAAATTCAGCGCATTTTAGGTGGTGATGCCGCTGAAGCAGCACCGACCAGCAACAGAACATTAAGCTTCCGCTTCCCGCCACGCGGCCTGAAGCTTGAAGCATTGGCCTTCAACGCCTTCACGCCATTCAAAGCGCGATTTTGGCGAATCATTATGGAGAGCTTGGCACAACTCTATGCCGAGTGCTTCCAGAAGCAGGTTGGTCCCTACAATGCGCCGCAATACCGCAAAGAAATGGTCTCGCAGACGGATTTCCGCAAATATGACGGCATGCTGCGAATGGTGCTGGACCTAACATTGGAGCAGGCGGATGCGCTGGAGGCTGTGCTTGAGCAAGAACGCGCTGCGGGCAGGTTAGTCTACGGCTTTCACCGGTCGGACGCCGCGCTGATGACCTGCCTCGTATTTGATCTGACAAGTGCGGAGCACGTACATTTCATTGATGGTGCCGATGGTGGGTTCGCCCTCGCCGCACGTCAATTGAAAGAGCAGATCGCGGGGTAGCCTCTATCAGGGCAGCGCTATTTCAACGTCAACGCCTGCAGGCGCTTGCGCCCAAGTCGTGTCAGCCTCGGTACGGTCATCCCAGCGTAGCATCAGCATTTCAGCGGGCTGATCGAAGCAGACAAACGGATGGTGCCACACATTCGGCGCATAACAGACGCCGACAGTCTCATCCATGATGAAGGCGCGGAGATTTTCGAAATCCGGCCCACCATCCGGAAGCGTTGGGGCTACAGCAACCATCCAGCGGCCACAAGCGATGGGTGCGAATGTTTGGGCGGACGCGTCGTGGCGCTCCAGCGCGGGCACGGCGAAGTCTGCAGTTTGAGGCTTTGCGCGGCTGACCGAGACATTGAGTTCGGCATGGTCGCGGCCATTGAACATTGTTGCCGCGAACTCATGGCGATCACCGTCTAGGTCCCTCAGTGCGAAGCACTCGCCATAGGGGGCAAAGGCATCGGCATCAAATGGTTCGGGGACGATACGGGTTTTGGGCATGGGATGTTGGCTCCTTAAGGTCAGACCGCATCCGGTAAGCGCGGCATGCGGCAATAGGCTGAGAGCGCGCCTGGAGCGGCCCGATTAACAACAATTTCGCCACCATGGGCTTCGGCCAAGCGGGCCGCAAGTGTTAGGTCCAGGCTGGCGCGGGCGGTGCGGGCTGGCGGGAAGCCAACATCCGTGTCCGGCGCATCTGGTTCGAAGGGCGTGTCCGATGCGTCCAAGTTTATAGTGCCAGTAGTGACAGTCAGAATTGCCCAATCGCCATCGCCTTTGGCCGTAACAACCACCGCATCGCCATCACGGGCATACCGTCCTGCGACCATGATTAGCCGTGTGAAAATCTGGCAGAGCCGTTCCGCGTCTGCATCCAGCGTCAAGCCATATTGGACATTTGGCGCGATATTCAGCGGTTGCGGCGCAATCCGCTCAGCCGCATCACTGGCGGCTTTGGCGACAGCGTCTGCGGCAGATGTGGGTGTTCGTTCTAGGGGCGCGCGCCCGGCTTCAATGGCCGCCACATCAATAATGTCATCAACGAGTGCTATGAACGCGCCGCCAGCAGACAATATGTCATCCAGATACTCGCCTTGACGTTCGGAGAGGTCACCCGCAACGCCAGCCCGAAGCAGATCCGCGAACCCGGTGATCGTCGTTAGCGGTGTGCGGAGTTCGTAGGAGATCACATACAGGAATTCATTCTTGAGCCGGTCCGCTTCCTCAAGCGCTTCAGCCCGTCCGCGCAATGCCGTTTCAACGGCATGGGTATCGGAAACATCATACATCGCGGTCAACACACCGCCATCAGCAAGCGGTGCTGTTTCAATTTCTAACGTGCGACCATCATGTGATTGCGCTCGTAGTTTTGCAGGCGCTCTACTCGTTACGGCGGCAATCATTTCCTGGCGCCCAATGTCCCAGGTCGCATCCGTGAGCGACCTACCCGCGATATCTGCGAGTGCGGCCACATGGGGGGCAGCATCCAGGCCGTCATCTTCGGCCCGGAATAAAGCGTTGAATGCACGGTTCGACAGGCGAAGCTTGCCGTCCTCACCGAAGAGCGCGATGCCTTCCTGAAGCGCATCCAGCGTTTGTCGCTGCACACGGTTCAGCGTGTGATAGGAGCGTTCGAGCGCTATTTGATCGCTCACATCTTCATATACATAGATCAGGCCGCCCTGTGGATGGGGCGCTGCGGTTTCTTTCAGCGTCCGGCCATTGGCCAGAAACAGAAACTCATCGCGCGGCTGCATCAGGGACTGGAATTCCGCCGCTCGCTCTGCCTTGAACGCGGCGAAGTCGATCACTTCCGGCAGCATACGAAGCCGGCGAAGGTCATCCAGGAGTTCCGTGATGCCTATGCGCTGCTCAATCCGCGCGGCGTCGAGGCCAAATAGGTCAATGAAGGCTTTGTTGCAGAACGCCAGTTGGCGCCCGCCAGTGAAAACCGCGACGGCTGATCCAACCCGTTCCAGCACTTCTGCATGGGCGGCAACAAGGCGGGCTTGGCCGTCCTGCGCTTCGACCAATGCTGTGACGTCCCGGGCGTCCCCGATCAGGCCGCCGCCAGGCCCTTCGCCGCCAAGCGGTCGTTCCGTTGTTTCGACAAGCTGACGCTTACCGCTGACGACAATCGTGCGGCTTTCAGAAAGTGTTGCATTGGTGCAATGGGCACGGCGGGCGAGGTCCAGGGCCTCTGCACCACCGATTTCCATATTGTCGAGCAAGGCTGCTGCCGGCGTATCGGCACCGACGGCTTCTGCATACGCCTTGTTAGCGTAGATCAGTTCTAGATCATCAGCGCGCCGCCAAACGGGGCTTGGCAGGGCGTCGAGGATTTCAGATAGGAACGCGGCGCGGGCATCCGCCGCCTGGCGGCTCCGCTCCGCGATCGAAGCGGCTGATTTAAACCTGGCAGCTTCAGCTTGAAGCGCGCCCGGCCTCCGGCGATGCCAGAGGATGGCGAACGTCGCCGCGAGGACCAGCGCAAGGCCTGCGATAATCGCCAAAACGACAACCGCGCCGCCTTCCGCCATATTCAGCCCCCCGGCTTTTGTTCCGTTTAAGATCAGCCAGACATCGTCCTAGCAGGTCGTGCTAGTAGCGATAGTAGTCTGGCTTGAACGGCCCGTCATCAGTCACGCCAATATAAGCGGCTTGATCTGCGGTCAGGGTCGTCAATTTGGCACCAAGGCGTTCCAGATGCAGCGCCGCCACCTTTTCGTCCAGGTGCTTCGGCAGCACATAAACTTGGTTCTCGTAGTTGGCGCTGTTGGTCCAAAGCTCAATCTGAGCCAGCACTTGGTTAGAGAAGCTGGCGCTCATCACAAAGCTAGGGTGGCCGGTACCGCAGCCGAGATTCACGAGCCGACCTTCAGCCAGCAGAATGATCCGCTTGCCGTCTGGGAATTCCACCTCGTCAACCTGGGGCTTTACGTTGTGCCATTTCATATTGCGCAACGCGTCTACATGGATTTCGTTATCGAAGTGGCCAATGTTGCAGACAATCGCCCGGTCTTTCATCTCACGCATATGATCGATGGTGATGATGTCTTTGTTGCCTGTCGCCGTCACGAAGATATCCGCGTTGGGGGCGGCTTCTTCCATGGTGGTGACTTCGTAACCGGCCATCAGCGCCTGCAGCGCACAGATCGGGTCAACTTCGGTCACCAGAACGCGCGCACCCTGGCTGCGCAGGCTTTCGGCGGAGCCTTTGCCGACATCGCCATAACCGGCGACAAGCGCGACCTTACCAGCAAGCATCACGTCCGTTGCGCGCTTGATACCGTCAACCAGGCTTTCGCGGCAGCCATAAAGGTTGTCGAACTTCGACTTAGTAACGCTGTCATTTACATTAATAGCGGGGCACATCAGCTTACCGGCTTTCGCCATGTCATAAAGGCGATGCACGCCGGTCGTGGTTTCTTCGGACACGCCGCGGATATCCGCCATCAATTCCGGATATTTCTCATGCACGATGACCGTCAGGTCGCCGCCGTCATCCAGCAGGATGTTTGGGCGCCAGCCATCTGGGCCTTCAATCGTCTGGTCGATGCACCAGAGATATTCTTCTTCGGTTTCACCCTTCCAGGCAAAAACCGGCACGCCAGTAACGGCGATGGCGGCAGCGGCTTGGTCCTGGGTTGAGAAGATGTTGCAGGAGCTCCAACGCACTTCTGCGCCAAGCGCTGTCAGCGTTTCGATCAACACGGCGGTTTGGATCGTCATGTGCAAGCAACCAACGACGCGTGCGCCCTTCAGTGGCTGTGCTTCGCCAAATTCCTGGCGGAGCGCCATCAGGCCCGGCATTTCGGTTTCGGCGATCGCGATCTCTTTGCGGCCCCAATCGGCCAGGCTGATGTCTTTAACCTTGTAGTCGGGCATATCGAGGGATCTCCGAAAATCTGATGTGGGATAAGGGTTTTGAGCGGTGACCGCAGTCAGTCGCAAAATCTATATGCACGATATAGCATATAGTTTCGCAGAAGCAATGCGCTCACCGCCGGTTTCGAAGAATTACACGCCTGTGAGAGCGGCTTTTTCGGCTTCTGTATAAAACGCGTCCGCATGGATACGTGCCTGATCAAGCCCGGCTGCCTTGAAGATTTCGACGCCCGCCTCGACCATCGGCGGCGGTCCTGCGAGATATGCGCGCGCACCGTCTAAGGGGTCGGCACCAAGCGTTTCGATGTCCGCTTTGAAAGCGTCGGTGACGAACCCGGCGCGACGAGCGCTGCCTGCGTCCGGTTCTGACAGAACAATTTCATAGCTGAAGTTTGGGTGCTGGGCTGCCAAGGCCTTGAGTTCGTCTTCCAGGTAAACATCCGCTTCCGTCCGCGCACCAAACCACAATCGGACGGGTGGGTCCGGCGCATCAGGCTTGGCGAGGGCTGATTGCAGAATTGCCCGGATGGGGGCGAGGCCAGAGCCGCCAGCGATGGCAAAAATAGGGCCGGTTTCCGCTTCTCTCAAAAATGCGTAGCCCATGGGGCCATGCACGGCGACTGGTTCGCCTGCTGCGAGTTGGTCGAATACGAAAGCAGAGACGCCATCATCCCCCATGCGGCGGATGTGGAATTCAAGGCGGGTTGGATTATCTGGCGGGCTGGCAAAGGAATAGTCCCGCGCCGGAAAGCCCGGGAACGCAACGGCGGCGAACTGGCCAGCGGTATAATCCATGGGCTCTGGCAGGGTGACCTGCACGGCGGCGATATCGTGGGTGAGCTTCTCTACCGCAGTGACTTCGCCGACAAGCTGCTTGAGCGGATGGACCAGTGCATCATCATAATTGACGACGGCCAGCGTGCAGTCGGACCGGGGCTCGGCGCGGCAGGCAAGGACGAGACCGCGTGCCGCTTCATCTGCTGTCAGCGCCATAGACGAATGCTCGCGCATATGCGCTTCACCCAGCACCAGCCTGGATTTGCAGGCGCCGCAGTTCCCAGACCTACAGCCAAATGGATAGGGAATATTCTCCTCAACCGCGATCTCGAGGATGGTTTCGTCAGCCTCAACTTCGATCACTTCATCGAAGGTCAGCAGCGTAATAGTGTGGGTCATAAAGCTGACAGCCTGGAGTTATTTTGCTTGGCGGCGGGTTTCAACATATGTCAGCAAAGCCAATAGCATGCACCCGGCGCTGGCGTAAAAGATAATGCGTGGGTCGGCATTATCCATCACCCACCCAAACGCCACAGGCGTCACGGCATTGCCAAGTGCCAGGCCGCTTGAGGTGAAACCGAACAGCTTGCCCATCTGGCCCTTGGGTGCGATCTGGCGCACCAGCATATCCCTGGCGGGCATAAGGCTACCTTGCAGCCCGCCCGCCACCAGCAACACACCGGTTAGGAGGCCGATCGACATCGGCACGTAGCCAAGGCTGGCGACGAGGCCTGAAATGATGATGATGTTGATCGTGAAGACTGTGCCGGGGCGCCCAGTTTTGTCGGCCAGATATCCGCCCGCCAAATTGCCGACAGATGCCGCCAATAGGTAGCCGGAGAGCGCACCGGCTACAGCCTCCGCCGTCAAATCCCAGATGACCGGCAAAGCCACCACGCTAAAGTTTCGAACCCCGCCAAATGCAATTGCGTAGATGAGCTGGAAGGCAAATAGCATCAGCACTGGCCGAGACAGCAATAAGGCAATTCCGGCGTCAACCGTGCCGCCCTTCGGCGCTGGGGCCTTAGTCGAAGATTGGCTTGAGGGCGCGGCAACAGTTGCTTTTGGCTCTATCCGGCCAGCGATCAAAAACAAATAGGTCGCGAGTGCCATGCCAAATGCGCCAACGGCCAGAAATGTCGTTGTCAGATCGGTCAGGGCGGTTAAGCCGAGCATCACAGCAGGTGCCGCCGCCCATCCCAAATTGCCAGAGATTGCATGGAAGCTGAACGCCCGGCCAATCCGCTTATCATGTACGCGGGCGGACAAAATTGCGTAGTCGGCGGGATGAAAAACCGCGTTTGCCGTTCCGCCAATTGCTGCCAATGGCAACAACATCCAAAAACTGGGTGCCAAGCCATAGAGCGCGACGGACAGCCCGAGCAGGCCAAGCCCTAGCGCCAGAATGCGCGCCGGGCTCAGGCGGTCTATCAAGAAGCCAACAGGCGTTTGCGCAATACTGGTCGCAATCGCAAATGTGCTAACGACGACACCAAGTTCCGTAAAACCTACACCATGCCGCGCTGCCATCATCCCAAAGACAGGCGGCAAGACCAATTGGTAGAAATGGCTCATGAAATGGGCTGACGTCACAAGGGACACAGCCTGGAATTCAGCAAATGATAGCTCTGCGCTTGGCTCTGTGGCGCTTGCGCCAGCGGCGGCGGTCATGGGATCAGCGGCGCTCCGGTGGGCCGATACGGTCGGGGTGTCAGAGCATGGGCGGAAACGGAAGCGGCTGCAATATGGGGTATCTTGGGGCGCTTACAGCCTGTTCTTGAAAGTGCCGGGGTTTATCCAATTTATGCAGTGCCTTGCATGAACCGTACGCCCTAAAAATAGGCTGGCAAGCGGCTGACAGGATCGTTGAAGCCAGCGTTAATCAACAGGGGTGCTACACCGTCTTCAGCCACTGCGCCGTGTATTTGCCCGCGGTTAGCCCATGCCAGCAGGAGCAATGGATGCGAAGCATATTCGCCGAGCCAGACTAAACACTGCGCCTAATCGGGTGGCCGGATTAACCCCTGCTACCCCAAGCCATGCTGCAAATCGCACTGATCTCCTGCTGATCCTTCGCTGCCAGCGGCTGGCCTGCATAGTTTACGCCGCCGTCGCTCCGCACGAACACGCGGCTCACAGGGATCTCGCCCTTGAATAATTTCGGGTTGGCGGGAACGGCGTAGCGGTCCTGCAGGAGGATGCTGATGTCGACACTGGCCGGGCGAGGCGCATTGCCTGGGCGGACGGAGGCACGCCGTACCCGCTGGCCACGGGAATTGACACCTGGTTGATAGGCAACGTTTCCAGCACGCTCTTGGGCTTGAAGCTTCCGGCAGACTTCTTCCGTTAGCATGGCGGCAGTCGCTGGCGGTGCCGTGACGGCACCAGCGACAGCGAGAAGGCAAGCGGCGGGGAGGAGGCGGTTCAGGCGCATAATGTCTGTCCCATGATCTTGGTTGTGTCAGGAAGGTTGGTTCGGGCGACCGCAGAATAGGGATGGGTGGTTAAGGATGCCTTGCGCGAATGGTCGATTGCCGGGAATTACAGGTGATCTTTCCGAAGATGTCGGTTTCGTCGCTGATAGCGGAATTTCACCCAAGTCATTCTCTAAAACCCAGCAATTAAGTTACCGGGAACCGGACTATTGCGATTCTTTACTGCTAAAAAGGTGGTGACAGCCCTACGCATAGCTGCTATGAGCTATCCGCATGGGAAGCGATGAAGCCGCGCGATAGACGCAGCCATCGCTCAGGCCCAGGTTCAGGGAGAGCGTCAGCCGACGTTACGAATTCGGTAGACGGAACCAAAATATAGCAGGACCTTCGGGTCCTGTTTTTTTTTGTGCTGCAGAATGCTTGCCGCGTATAGACCTATCCAACGATTTCCCGGCGCGCGACATCTGCCAGGAATGCTGAGCGGGTCAGACCCAGACGTTTTGCAGCTTCGTCCACAGCTCCCAGTAGACCAGCATCCATTGTGATGTTGGCTTTTACGGTTCGCCCGGAAATTTGCACAAGTGGCACTGCCAACAGAAACGCACCATCAGCGACATCAGCTAGCACTGCTTTGTCGTTGCGTATTTCACTGATTGACCGTGATGTCGGGGCGATTTCGTCCTCCAGGTGCAACGCCAATGCAGAGGCTGCTTCGCGGGCCAGATCATCCTGATCATCTGCGGCTGCAAAGCAGCCAGGGACATCTGGAAAATGCACGCCGTAAGCACTGTCGCCTTCCTGGTGCACAACTGCGAAATAATGCGTCATCCGAACCATCCTTAATCGAGCGGCCAGCCTGCCTGTTTATAGATGTTGCGAACCGTCCCAAGCGGCAGGTCTTTCTTCGGGTGCGGCAGGGTTACAGTCAGGCCATCCTTTTTGAGTTTATGATGCGATCCGCGCACCTTGACGATGATGAACCCATCCGCTTTCAGGCGGGCTAGTAGCCTTCTGCTATTGGTTTCCATCATGGTCGGCGCATTTGGTTATGCGTATATATATGCGCATAAGTGCAATTTAGTCAAACCTGATTGACCGGCAGCTTTATGTAGGAGACGCCGTTGTCCTCTGCTTCCGGCATGTCTCCAGCGCGGATGTTGACTTGGATTGAAGGTAGGATCAGGCGAGGGAGGGAGAGTTCGGCGTCCCGTTCGCGGCGCATGGCGACGAAGGCGTCTTCGTCTGTGCCGTCCTTTACGTGCTTGTTGGCGGCGCGTTGTTCGGCAACCGTGGTTTCCCAAGCGTAGTCGCGTTCACCCGGCGCATAATCGTGCCCAACGAAGATGCGGGTTTCGGGCGGCAGCGACAGAATGCGTTGGACGGATCGATAGAGCTCCCGGGCATCGCCCCCGGGGAAGTCACACCGGGCGGTGCCGAAGTCAGGCATAAATATCGTGTCACCAACGAATACAGCGTCCCCAATGATGTAGGAGACGCAGGCGGGCGTGTGGCCAGGTGTGTGCAGCACGCGGGCCTGCAGGCCGCCGATCTCAAACGTCTCGCCATCAGCCCAGAGGTGATCGAACTGTGCGCCATCTGTGGTGAATTCGGGGCCAAGGTTCAGCAATTTGCCGAAAGAAATCTGCACTTGATCGATGGCGCTGCCGATCGCGATTCTACCGCCGAGCCGCGCTTTGACATGTTTGGCTGCCGACAAATGATCTGCATGCACATGGCTTTCCAGCACCCAATCGACGGTTAGGCCCAGCGCTTCGGCCCGGTCGCAAACCGTGTCAACAAAATCGGTTGAGGTGCGGACGGCGACGATATCGAAGTCCAGCACAGCATCAACGATTGTCGCCCGCAGGCTATCGGGATCATAGACGATGTAGCAGATCGTCCCGGTTTCCTGGTGCAAAAAGCCCTCAACGATGGGTTTCTGATTACTGTTGGCCATACTGGCGTCCCCCTGCTTGCACTTGTCGCTTGGGCGCGGTTTGATATGCGCTGCATCCAATAAATACCCGCATACAGGAGCTTGCGCCATGGCCGACCCGGTCATCACCTACGAATCCAAAGACAAAATCGCCACAATCACCATCAATCGCCCGGAGAAGATGAACGCGCTCTCCAACCAGTTGGTCGTTGAACTCCGGGACGCCTTCCAGCGCCTGCAAGACAGCGATGACCGCGCTTGTGTGCTGACAGCGGCTGGTGACAAAGCCTTCTCTGTCGGGGCTGATCTGAAAGACCCCCCGCGTGACCCGAACCTTTGGGAATGCATGCCTGGCGTGGGCGTGATGCTGGATAAGCCTGTTGTTGCGGCTGTCCATGGTTATTGCGTCGGAGGGGCATTCTGCCTTGTGGAATTCTCCGATATCGCGGTTGCAGATGAAACGGCGGACTTCTTCTATCCAGAAGCGCAGATTGGCTTTTGCGGCGGCTTGATCGCTGGCCTCGCAGCCCGCATCACCCACAAGCACGCAATGGAATTCATGCTGACAGGCGTGCACTACAAAGCGCAGCGCGCCTATGAAGTTGGCATGGTCAATAAGGTCACGCCGAAGGGTGAGCATCTGGCTGCGGCTTATGAATATGCCCGCATCCTGGCCGATTCCGCCCCGCTGGTCGTGCGCGCACTGAAGCGCTTCACCCGCGATGTGGTGACGGCGCGCGGCCCGTCTGAACTTTCTGCACTGGCGCAACGTGAATTGCTTGCGATCTCCCGGTCTGAGGACCAGCAGGAAGGCGGTCGCGCCTTCCGAGAGAAGCGCACGCCGCAGTTCACTGGTCGATAAGGAGGCTCCCATGACAAGCAACGCTCCTGTATGGCGCTCGATGATGTTCGTGCCAACCATCAATGAGAAGTTCATCGAAAAAGCGCCGGGCGTCGGTGCGGATGCTGTAATCCTTGATCTTGAGGATTCCATCGCTGCGTCCGCTAAGGAAATGGCGCGAGGAGCTGTTGCGAGCGTGGCTAAGCGTTTGGCCGATCAAG
>Ga0182090_1394572_pt1 | contig 16796 bp, 6 predicted proteins | sample 041ome_24_FD_127767 | JGI IMG/M metagenome (GOLD analysis project Ga0182090, IMG submission 127767) | Metatranscriptome of coastal salt marsh microbial communities from the Groves Creek Marsh, Georgia, USA - 041408BS metaT (Metagenome... | ecosystem: Environmental > Aquatic > Marine > Intertidal... | reverse complement strand
CGCGCGCGCCGCGCCGCGAGCGACACTCGCGTCTCACGTCCGTGGCGTCGCCCGAGACGGACGTGAGCGACGCCCAGGAAGGAAATGTGAAGCGCTCGACGGATGACTTGATGTTGGACGCGGCGCTGAAGACGTCAAAGAGCGCGGAAGAGGTTACGCTGGAGGGCATTGTGTTGAACTTTTCGCCGAGTTATGGCTTTACGGATAAAATGCTCGCAGTTGGTGATTTTTTTAAGAATTCTCCCACGGAGTTGGCGGGAAGAATCGCTGAGGTGTTATCCGTGATTGGCGGGGTGTACGCGACGTGGATGTACGAAGAACGAATGGGCATTCCTCTGGAGAAGAGGAAACGAGGCAAGGCGTTGAGAGACGGCATCGCAAAGTTAGGACCAGTGTTCATTAAGCTCGCACAGACGTTGAGTACGAGACCGGATATTATCGGTGAGGAAGCGGCAGACTCGTTGATGGTGTTGCAAGACCAAGTTGGGCCGTTTTCGAGCGCCGTGGCGGATGAAATCATTAAGAGCGAGTTGGGATGGTCGGGAGCGGTGCGCGAGTGCGACGCTCCGGCCCCTGGCCCGAAATATAGCTTGTACAAGGAGTTGAGTGCTGAGCCAATCGCTGCGGCGAGTATTGGACAAGTGTACGAGGGCGTGTTGCACGATGGAAGCAAGGTGGCAGTCAAGGTGCAGCGACCCGGGATGGTGCGACGCATTGCGCGCGACTTGCACATCATTCGCCTCGGTTTCGGTTGGGTTGAAGAATCCGGAGTGAACGGTTCGGAAGACTTGCCGCAAATTGTTGATCAAGTTGGGGCTGGGATTTTCCAGGAACTCGATTACACTGTAGAAGCGCGCAACGCGGATGAGTTTAGACGTTCGCTTCGGTTTCTCAACTATCTCTTTGTGCCTAGGCACTTTGAGAAAATGACATCGACAAAGGTACTGACCCAGGAATGGATCACCGGCCGACCGATGAAGAAGTTATCGCTCGAAGAGCAAAAACTTATGGTACAAATGGGTGTAGAGTGCTCCAGTGCGCAAATGTTCCGTACTGGTTTAGTGCACGCCGACCCACACGAAGGAAACATGTTGTTCACCGACGACGGTAAGCTCGCGTTGTTGGACTTTGGTTTAATCTGCCGCGTCGATGATGATCAGCAAGAGGCGATGGCAAACTGTATTTTAAACATTCTCAACTCTCAATGGGGTGAGCTGATTGATAACTTACGTATAATGGACATGTTGCCCGCTGAACCGCAAATGTGGATTGACGAAAATGGAAACCAGGCGGATTACACCCAAGGCGGCCCGGGTTCGTGGAAGGTAATTTCGGATGATGAATTCAGACAAGCATTCAAGACGTGCATGGATGGTGAAGATGACAACCCAAAGGTACGATCGAACTTTACCGAGCTCGTGCTTGACTTGACGAAGATTTCCACGGCGTACCGATTCAACTTGCCTCCGTACATGGTGTTCGTCATTCGATCACTCACAACGCTTGATTTCGCCGCCGCGAGAACAAACTGTAACATGTATGAAGTTGCTGCACCGACAGCTATCTTCCGCGCGTTGTCTCCTCGAACGCCTCGAGGTAAGCGGGCGTTGGAAGAAATGTTGTTGGAAAAGGATGGTGGATTGAAATGGAACAAGCTCGTGGCGTTGTCCGAGCAAGCAAACAACGCCGCGGATGCCCCTGAAGGCGATGAGAAGTTTGATAGCACTGATGCTCACGCTAAGGAAGCAGTGACGCGACTGATGAACGAACTTTTCGATTCTTCTGCGGGCTCCGCGTTGCGTCGCGTGGCGCTCAAAGCCAGTCCTTCTGGTTTAATGCCGCCACCGCCGTTGCGCAAAGAACTCGTCAAGATTGCCCAAGCATCCTTTGCGCGTTCGATGGCGACATTTTCTTTCCGCGCATTTTTTGCCGCGGCGTTCAAAACCGCGCGCGCAATCCTGCGCAACGAAAGAGAATCCGTGGTGTGTGAAATTTATGAAGGCGCCGAGCGTTCGGCGTGCAACGCCGCCTTGGAAAAGCGTCGACGATCCATCGCCATGCTTTTGCTGCGCTCAAAGCTAACAAACCCCACTGGATTCTTTAGTTTTATATCCATCGCCGCGTTGTTCGTCTGGGCTGCCATCACCGGCGCGTTCAAAGGCGCCGTAGCCAACGTCAAGCGCCGCCTCGCTCCGCCCACCCGGGACGACACATCCCCGCCGCTCGCCACCGCGTAATCCAATGCGCCCCGGTGACAGGTGTGACATCACACGCACACAATTTACCACTAGTCTACACACGCACTGCGCGTATTTTTAGTCCCGTTAATCTTGTTATTGCACGCACACTCACACGGCGTCGCGAAAAGCGCGCCATTTTATCCACTTTCCCCACACCTCAGCGCGCCCATCTACCCCGCACGCGTCGCCACCATGTCCCTCGTCGACGCCCTCAAAGACCCATCGCGTCCGGTGTTTTTATTCGGTACGTCTCTCGCGCGTCGCACGTCGCGTCGCGCACGCACCGCAAAGAGCCCGAGCGCACTCGATCAACGCGTTCACTTTTTCAGCCACTAACCAGTGTACGCGACCGCGACCGCGCGACCTCGCACGCACAGGCGTGACTCCACCGCTCGATGGCGCTGATGCCGCCGCCTACGACGACGCCGCGCGTAATTTCGTGTCGAAATCGCGCGGTTTAGCCGTGGATGGGTACATTGTGTATGACATTCAAGAGGAAGCGGGACGAACGCCTGAGCCGCGTCCGTTTCCTTTCCGCAAGCTCGGCGATCCAGGCGTGTACGCCGCGAGCCTCAAACGCGCCAGTAAAGGCATAGAGAGCGTAGTATACAAGTGCGTTGCGGAAACGAAGAGCGAAGAAGAATTCGGATCGTGGTTGGATGACGCGTCGAGAGCGACTCGAGCGTATAACCTCGTCGGAGGCGCGAGTTCGAGTCAAGACTATTCCGGACCAACAATTGCCCGCGCGGCAGAGATGGTGAAAGCGATCAATAAAGGATGCGCGTTTGGTGGAGTGACGATCGCTGAGCGTCACGTGAAGAAGGGTAACGAACATGAAACGTTATGCGCCAAGATGGACGCCGGAGCCGAGTGGTTCATTTCGCAAGCCATTTACGACGCCGACGCGACGATTAAACTCATCAATGACTACGGCGCCGAGTGCGCCAAGCGCGGCGTCGCCGCAAAGAAGATCATTTTAACATTTGCCCCGTGTGGACGCGAGAAAACCATGCGTTTCATCAAATGGCTCGGTGTGAGCGTGCCCGAAGACGTCGAACGCGACATTCTCGAATCCGACGCCCCGGTGCAAAAATCGGTGAGCATTCTCACGGCGATGTGTCAAAAGATCATCGACGAGACCAAGGCATCGAATGTCCCGCTCGGGGTATCCGTAGAATCCGTGAGCATCTTCAAAAATGAGATTCAAGCCGCGCATGATTTGTTCAGGTTGACGCAAGCCATCATGTTGGACGCGTACGGCGCGGATTGGGCCATGACGTACGCGCTCGTCGGCGGGAAATCCGTCGAGACGACGACGACGCAAACCAACACCACCGATCACGCACACGGCGACGATCACGACAACGCGTTGAAGGATAAAATTAAAAACGTGCTCGTACCACTCGGGGCGTTCGTGCTTGGATTTCTGGCGCGTAGACGATAGAGAAGAAATGAACACGAAAACGACGGCTGCGCCACCTCACAGCGCGACTCCTCTCACCACACGCACACGCGCGCGACGCGAACGTTATCACACACCGCCTGGCGAACACACGCGTGCACGATTATATAACTTCATCTATACCATACATGGAACTGTTCCAGTTGCGCATCGAGCCGGGCTCTGGACGCGCGTTTACGCCGTCCCGCGGCTCCATGGTCGTCCTCACCCACGTCGCCCTCTGCACATCCAGCGACGACCCAGCGGTGGATCCGAACGACCGTATCACGGTCACGGTGTCATCCAACAACTCCGCGTCGCCCATCGCACTCGGGAGCGTGCGCGCGAGCGGAGGGAACGAGCAGTTTTCAATCGGCGGCTCAGGGTTGTGCTTTAGCGACGCCTCGCGCGTGGAAGTCAAGCATAACGGCAAGACGGCGTGCGTATGCTTGACTGGACGCATCGAGGCTACGAGCGTGGATATGAGTGATAGCGAGGACGACGGGTTGGAGGAGGACACGGACACGGACACGGACGAGGAGAGCGACTCGGAGGCGCGGACGCGAAAGTTGGCGGCCGACGCGGCTCGGGCGTACACGGATGCGAATGACGACGAGGAGGAGGATGAAGATAGCGACAGTGATGAGGACAGTGATGAGGACGAGGACGAGGACGAGGAAGACGAGTCAGAGGAGGACGAGGAGGAATCAGATTCAGATGAGCCGCCGGCGCTCAAAAAGCGACCCGCGACGTCTGAATCCGACGACGACGCCTCCGATGAGGACGACGACGAATCAGATTCCGATTCCGACGATAGTTCTTCTTCCAGTGATGCCTCGGACGAGGGCGCGTTACCCGGAAGCAAGCGTAAATCTTCCGCCGACGCGCTCAAAGAGTCCCGCATAGACGACGCGCGAGACGCCAAACGCGGCGGTCGCTCACCAGGCCGAGGCGCCGGCCGAGGCCGCGGTGGACGATCTCCAGCCGGTCGCGACGGTCGCGGCGGTCGCGGTGGACGCTCGCCAGGCGGACGAGGCGGCCGCGGTGGACGACGTTGAATCCATATTTTAACGCGCACGTAACCGAACAACACAACCAAACGCATCAATCAAGCCGCACACCTCGACGCGACGCCTCCCGCGCACCATGCCTCGCGAGCGATCCGTCATCATTGTCGTCTTAGGCGACTTTGGACGCTCGCCGCGCATGCAATACCACGCGCTGTCTCTCGCCAAAGATGGTCGAAACGTTCGCGTCGTCGCGTACAGAGGCTCAGCGCCCGCGCGCGAGCTCACCAACCACGCGCGCATCTCCTTCACCGCCGTCACCTCGGGCGAGCACGCAGCGCTGCGTCGCGTATTGCCGCACCCCGTACGACTGGCTGTGCGCGCGTTGGTGCAAGCGCTGCACTTGTTTTGGATTCTTTGCGCGCGCGGCGCTCGAGCCGACGACGTCCTCATCCAAACGCCTCCGTGCGCGCCGACGTTCACCATCGTCGGCATCGCCTGCGCGTTGCGTCGCATGCGGTTAATCATAGACTGGCATAATTTTGCGTACACGCTGTTTGCGATGAAATACGGCGGCGAACGGGGTTGGATGACGCGAATATTAGAGCGGTACGAGCGGCGGAGCGGGACATTTTGGGCCACCGAGCACTTGTGCGTGACGCACGCGATGGAGGATTTCTTACGCCTAAAGTGGTGCATACGCCGCGTGCGCGTAGTGCGTGATCAAGCACCAGAGTGCTTTCGAGCGGCGGCGCGAGAGGCGGCGGCGAGAGGGCGAGATGCGTTTTGGAGGGACGCGCGCGTGGAGCGAGCGATGGAGGCGTCGAGATGTTCGCGTGGCGCGGGCGACGTCGTGGACGCGTACTACGCGCGCCGTGGCGATCGCGCCGATAGTCGCGAGGACAACCTACGGTTTGTCGTGACATCCACGTCTTGGACGCCGGATGAAGATTTCCAACTCTTACTCGACGCTGCGGTGGAGTACGACGCGCGCGCGACGCGACTCGGGACGAAATCATCCTCCAGACGGGCGTCGACGTCGAAACCGCCGCCGCCTCTCGCCATCATCGTCACCGGTAAGGGCCCACAAAAGCGTATGTTCGAGGATAAAATAAACGCCATGGCGTCGACGCTCACGCATGTGGCGTTTCGTACCGTCTGGCTCGAATTCGCCGACTATCCGCGCGCGCTCGCCAACGCCGACGTCGGCGTCAGCCTTCACGCCTCGAGCAGCGGATTGGACCTCCCCATGAAGGTGTGCGACATGTTTGGCGCCTCACTCCCCGTGCTAGCGTTAGAATACGACGTCATTCGTGATGAGCTCGTCGATGACGGCGTGAACGGGGTGTTGTTTCGCGACGCGGGTGCGCTCGCGGATGCGCTCGAGCGATGCTTCGCGCGCCCGGGCGCCGAAGCGTTTACGTCAACGTTGAAACGCGGCGCCGAATCGTCAGGAGCGAGGACGTGGGAGGATAATTGGCGCGCCACCGCCGCACCGGCGTTTACTGTACATGCAGCGTAAAATGTAACAACAACTAGAAGATTCTACTCGTGCCTCGCGCGGATGCCCAAAAACTCGCGACAAAGGTGACGACAAAGACGCGCAGCGGAATGGCACCCGCGGCGCACGCGAGCGCCAAAAGCCATTCGTGCCACTCAAGCGGTGACGTTTGGAACACGTCACCGCCGCGTTGTACGATGACGATGTGAAGCGCGAGCTCGGCGGATGTGAGCGCGACGAAGAGCGCGTTGGAGCCGACACCCTTGAAGACATTCGCCTCTGTCGACACCTTGCGACAGTTGAGCTGATTGGCGAGCTGCATCAACACGAAGGCGTTGTACACGATGGTATCGGTCGGACCGTAGGCGTTAATGAGCCACGTCATACATGTGCATTGATATGCGACTTGCGTGGCGATTTGGAGCTTCATGTTTGGCGTGATGAGCGCCGAGGCGTCAGCGGGAGCGTCGCGCAACGCGTCGTCCTCTGTCGGCGCGTCGGTGGCGAGCGCCAACGACGCGAGACTATCAATCACTAAATTGACGAATAACAGTTGAATCGCCGAAAATGGCGAGACGGCGTACGCCAGCGCACCGCCCGTGGACACCACGCACGTTGAAATGTTTGCTGTGAGCTGAAATACGACAAACTTTTGAATGTTTTGAAACACGTTTCGTCCATAGCGAATGGCGTCGATGACGCTCGTAAAGTCGTCGCGTAGAATCACAATATCGCTCGCTTCTTTCGCCATGTCGGTGCCAGAGCCGAGAGCAAAGCCGACGTTGGCGCGTCGTAACGCTGGGGCGTCGTTTGACCCGTCACCGACTACGGCGACGACTTGCCGCGATGAAGTTGAGTTGCGAATACCATCCGTCAACGCGTACTTATCCTTTGGCGAAGCGCGCGCGAGGACGCGGAGCTTTGGCCACACAGCGTCGATTTTTCCTTGGTCAAGCTCGCCGTCTTGGGTGAGCACGCGGGCGCGAAATTCTTCGCCAGTCATCGCCAGTGCGTGCGCGTGCGCGTCGCCGTCATCGTCAGTGTCCTCGTCTAAGATTCCACAACGCTTAGCCACGGCGACCGCCGTCGTCAGACTATCGCCCGTGACCATCTTGACATCCACGCCGGCGGCGCGAGCGCGGGCGACGCACGCCCGCGCCTCGACGCGTAAGGGATCTGATAACCCTATCGCCGCGACGAGGCACAAATTCGACTCGGCATCCATGACGGATAATCTCTGACACATGTCCCGGGCGTCTCGGCTCGACACCACATCCATTTCGACGTCCCGGTAGGCGACAAGTAGAACGCGTTCGGCGTCCCGCTGCCAATCTAAAAACTTATCCGCGAGAGCCGCGCGCATGTGTGTCGTCAGCACCGCGCGCGAACCGTCGGGATTGAGCGTTTCCGCGCACAGCGCGAGGACATCCTGCGACGCACCCTTGACGCAAGCGCGTACGACAACGTCTGACATTTCGGCGTCTTCGACCGCGTCGCTCAGCGTGTACACGCTGCACATGCGCTTGCGTTCGGCTGAAAAAGGGTACAAACGAAGCAAAGGAAAGTGTTTTCGCACTAAATGCACAAAATCTTCACCGTCGTTGAGTTCGTTGACGAAACGCAACAGCGCGATTTCGCTCTTGCTTCCGCGAATGACGCGGCCTTGGTTGTCAAATTGCACCGTGCTGTTCAAACTCAAGGCGACGGAGAGCAACTTTGACACGCGCGGGGAGAGCGATGCGGTCGTTGCGGACGCCCAAGTGCGATCCGTGTCATCATCTGCGAGCGGACCGACGTCGACGCCTGCGATCCATGCTCGACGCGCGCGTTGCTCGTTTCGCGTCAGCGTCCCGGTTTTATCCGTCAACACTGTCGTCACCTCGCCCGCGGTTTCCGCCGAGCTCAACACGCGCACGAGCATGTCTAATGTTAACATTTGACGAACGCTATACGCGAGCGCGAGCGTCACGGCGAGAGGAAGACCCTGCGATTTGGAACACAAAAGCGCGCGTCAGTACGACAAAAGACGAAATCCATCACATCGAGCTCGATGACGAATCACTAGTTTCTCAGAAGGAAGTCGGCAAAGACCATTCAAAATCGTCACAGACAATCAGATTAGGAATGTTTCATCACTGAAACCGTGCGCGTCGTCCCCGGCGCAAAGAAAACGTCGAAAAAATAACGCGTAAAGCCGCGACGATTGTTCGACATCATTGGGAAGTCGGCAAAGACCATTCAGAATCCTCACATAAGAATCAGCAAAGGAATGTTTAATCATCGTCGTCGATCGCGCGGCTTTACGCAATTCGAAACAAAAAACGCGAACGCGTCACAAAAACAACGCGATCAATCAATCAGCCAAAGAACTCTTTCGAGCCGTCGGCGCATCAAACGTACCTCTGGAACGGATACGACGGCGATGGTAATGGCCGTGACAACCACATCGAGATACTCCACTGCCGACTCAATCGGCGGAATGACATCACCAGTCGTGACGTAATACTCCCACGTCAGCGACGTCGCGAGTATCGTCCCCACGAGCGCGGCGGCACCGATCCCAACGCGACCGATGGAGACGGCTAAACGCGCCAATCGCGCTTGCAACGGCGTCTCCACATTCACGGCATCGCCGTCGCCCTCGCGCGTGAGTTGCAAAATCTTCCCTTGCGTGGAATTTGTGCCCACAGAAATGACGAGCGCGGTGCCTTTCCCGCTCGTCACCCGCGACCCGGCGTAGACGACATCGTCCCGCGAAGCGGGACACTCCTCGCTTTCACCCGTGATGTGACTCATATCGCACATAAACGCCGATGAATCAATCACGCGCGCATCCGCGCACGCCACATCACCCGCATCGAGATTTAAAATGTCCCCGACGACGACTTCGGCGCGAGGGAGTAACCTAGGCGAGCCAAACCGAGTGACACTGACGACAGATTCGGCGTCGCTTCGAGCGTTGAGCGCCGCAAACGAACGCTGCTTGCTCAAATTATTCCACGTCTCCACGCCGACGACGACGGCAACGGCGAGTAAGATGGCGGCACCGTTCAACCATGATACGCTCGTGCGATCGCCTGCGCCGAATGAGCCTTCGAGTATGAGAGAAAGGGCGCCGCTGACGATGAGCGCGCGGAGCGTGACGTCGTCGAGCGCTCGGGCTACGAAATCGTAGGCGGTGTACGTCTTCGCGGCTGGCGTGGTGTTTGCACCGAATCGTTCGCGGTTTGCGTCAACCTGCGTGTGAGACGTGATACCGGCGAAGCAATCGCTGTTGAATGCGGACGCCAAGGCGTCGACGTCGAGAGCGCCGTCTCCGACGAGGTCTACGTCCTCGTCGTCTCGGGACTGCATTCGATGTTGACATCTTTGCGAATGGTTGCGGATTCGTGAGCGCACACGACGCGAATCGCGCGCGGCGAATAACGATGACTGCGACCGCGATGTGATGGCACGCATGGAGAACGGTCAGAGTGACGGTACGCGCGCGCGTCAATGACGCGCCTCGCGCGTTCACCCAGCGGCGACTGAAGACGACAACGCGCGCGTCAGCTCAATCACGCTCGACGACGCATCATCAAGCGGAATCTTTGCCAAAACCTTGCCCGCTTCTTTTTTAGGATTTTTATCGTCGTCGCGCGCAGCGCGTGCGAGTAGAAACGATGCGAGTAAGATCCGCGCGGCGGACGCCGCCGACGTGGGACAATCGACGTCGTTGACGACGTCTCTTGCGAATCGTTCGGCATCCGCGAATTCGCCTCGCGCGTGCGTCGCCAGCGCCGCTTTGAGCGCACGGTGACGTTGTGTATTGTCATCTTTCGCGTCAGCGTCAGCGTCAGCGTCAGCGCGGGCGATGACGACGCCCTGACGACGACATCGAGCGATATCGAGCGCTCGGACGCATTCGGCGTCGGCGGGATTGAACATCGCCGCTCGAGCGATGAGACGCATCGCTCGCGTCCCGAGCGGCATTGTCGATAATCCATCGTCATCGTCAACGACATCATTATCGACGTGAATGACGGGTGTGGCGTTAAGCAAACACGCGGCGGCACTGAGCGCACGAGCGGATTGCGCGCGATGGTCCCCAGTCGCGCGAGCGACGGGACATTGCTCGGCGCCCGCGAGCGCGCGCGCGTGAACTCTCGAGCGCGATGATACGCGCGCGAGCGCAACACGCGACGCGTCGTCGTCGGGATTTTCGTCGACAAGCGTTGTGAGACGGTCGATGGCGTCTTCGATGTCTTCTCCGGGCGATAGTATGTCGACGTCGGCAGCGCGCTCGCTGACGTTGTCCAGTCGTTCCAAACTCGAGCGCGCAATGTCTCGCACAACGCGCGCGTCAGCGCCGAGCGCGCACGTCACCGATGCATCGCCGCGTGGTTCTACTAACGCGGATTCCGAAAACGTCATCGCATCGCGCATGGCGCGGCGTGCGTCGTCGAATAATCCTCTGGATTCGGCGCACAAGCCCAGGGCTATGGCGGCAACCGCGTCCCGAGGCGCGCGCTCCGCGGCGCGCCTCGCCGCCGCATACGCATCTCGCGCATCCTTGGCGCATCCAGCGGCACATGCTGTGAGTGCACATCCAACGTCGGCCTCGACGCCCGCGCCGAGGGCGGCAGCCATACGGAATGCGCCGCGGCTTTCGTCCACGAGCCCGCGGGCGAGATGCGCCGCCGCGGTGGCGGTCCACGCAGCGCCGCTACTGGGATCTGCAATGCGTGCGCTATCGAGCGCACGCGTGGCGTTGGCGATTTCGCCATTGGCGAGGTATACGCGTCCAAGCGCGGTCCAGGCATCGGCAAACGTGGGATCGAGGGCGACGGCGCGTGAGAGCGCGGTAATTTTACGCTCATCCGACGCCGCCGACGCGTTTGGATCGTTTGTAAACGCCAACGCGAGCCAAGCGTGAGGATCAGCTGGATCGCATCGCACGTACCCAAGCGCGTATTCGAACGCTTTTGCTTCGCACGCGCGTGCTTCTTCGACGTCGCCGCATAGACGCAGGACATCAGCGTGGAGCTTGAGCGCAGCCGAAACGTCTCGCCATCGAGCGGCGCCGTCGCGTTTCAGCGAAAGCGCCTTTTCATACGCATCCACCGCGCCCTTGGCGGCGACACGACGAACGTCTAGCATGGCGTTCATGTCAGGTGCGAGATTTGGATCGTTGATGCGCGCCGCTAACGATCGCACATCACCGAGAAGTTTCCACGCCGTCTCTGTGGCGCGTTCACCCATCGCCGACAGCGCCCGGGACGCCGCGTCTTCAGCGTCACGAATCGACACCGCTGCGCGCCCAGGTGCACCCCAACGTAAGGCACCTTTGGCATAATACACGTGCGCGCTGGCAAGCCCGCATAATGCGGCGACGCGATCGACGCCATCACTCAAAGCTTTGGTGTAGGCTTCGATGGCATCTGTAGACGAACCGAGCGCGAGCTGAATAAATCCAGTTTGTGCCGCAGCGTACGCGCGCACGCCCTCGCCCGCGCTGTCACTCAATCGTAGAGCGTGATCAAACGCCTTGAGTGCGGCAGAGTGTCGACCAAGGGCGTTGTACGAGGCCCCTAAGGCTTCCCACGCGCTCGCGTTGTCGGGAGTCACGCGGAGCACCGCGTGTAAAGCTATGACGGCACCATCGTGATCATTCGCACGCGCACACATCGGAGCTAATCTATTCGCCGCCCAGAAACACCTTGAATCTATATCGAGCGCGCGTCGACAGATGGATGTCGCGTGTGCGTCATCGCCGTCACTCAAGGCGTCGGCGAACGCCGCCGGTCCCGCGGTGGGATCAGCAGGATTGAGCTGAAGCGCTCGAGTGCGACACTTGCGTGCGCGCGCCTCGTCGCCATTCGCGCCGCATACTAAGCCTAAATGTGCAAACGCTGCGGCGCGATGCGCTGACTCCCCGGCGGCGCCGATCAATAGTGCTTCATGCGCGCTTCCAGGACCCTTTGCGGCGGGCGCGCTCGCGGCTCGCCATCGGGCAATCCCTAGTCGCGCGCAAGCATCAGCAGGTGTCGACGTCGACAGCGCTTCGTTTGTGACCGCGCCACAAGCCCGTTCGAGAATACTCAGCGCCTTGGATTGTTGCTCTATCGGGCCGGCAATCATCAAGAGCCAGCCGAGTTCGACGCGGACGCGCGGGCAATTTGGAAACGCTTCAGCCGCACTCGCGAGAACGTCTAGAGCTCGAGCGTAGTCGGGAGGATGCGCGTGCTCTGCGCACGTCGCCGTACCGCGCATCGCACGAGGGCCTTCGAGCGTTTCAAATGCCGAGGCGGCCGCCTTGAATGCTCCCGAACGCATCATGGCTTCTGCATTGACTATAGCGCACCGCCTCGACGTCCTTGGTAGAGCGGTGGAATCTAAATCCCCCGCAACAATCTTAATCGCCGTCGACGAAGCTTGCGAAGCGTGCATGTCTACGCGTTCGCCGCCAACGAGCATAGACTCGGCGAGCGCGAGCCACCCGAGCGCTAACGACGCTTTGCCGCCGACGCTCGAGTCATTGGCTGTTAGCGCCGCAATCAACGCATCCCGAACATCCTCTGCTAACAAACCTTTAGCATCCTGAGGAGGATTAGGTGGTCGGCATGAATACGCGAATGCGCCACTTCTTCGAATATCACGCAACGCGAGCCAAGCATTGGCGATGGCGTTCGCTTTAAATGCGTGGCATCGACAGACTAATTCCGTTGCCACATCGTCATCCACGTCCTTTTCGTCGACATCCGCATCCCAACCTTCTTCTTCGACATCCAAGCCGAGTTCAAGCGCAGCGACGATTTCTAGCGCCACGGGCGCCACGAAATTCATCACGTTGTCGCCAAATCGTTCTAATAACGAGTTAGCTTCCACCAACAGCTCACGAGCACACGTCTTGACATCGAGCGCTCCGGAAGACGTAATCGACAATGCCGCATTCAATCGCGCATCTAATCGCGCAAAAATAGCCATGTGCGCACGAGCATCAAAAGATACACTCGTACCATCCGCGCTCGACCACGCACGCAAGGTGTCGAACAAATTTGTGGTGAAATCATCATCCACACCTAAAGCAGCGCGTTCACCAGAGGCGCGAGCGGCATCTTCATCCGCCTTGGACGCGATCGTCGTCGCCCGAAGCGCATCCACCGCTGCTTGGCCAGCGATTCTTGCGCGTGCATCGCGTATCTCTAGCGCCGCCTCGCATGCCCTACCGAGCGCAAAGCTTCGAACATCATCACCAGCGCTTGGCTCGGCTCTCAACGCCGACGCCGTCGAATACGCCCGGGTCCAATCCTTCGCCTCATACACCACATCATGAGCCTCGCGTAAAAACTCAACAACCTTTTCTTGATCCCCAGTAGCGGTGTAAATCTCAATCAAGCGCTCGAGGGTGCGCGAAAGCCCAGGAATGTCCCCCGCGGCTGAAAACGCTTCGCGCAACCCTCGGTACGCCGCCGGATGATCAGCCCGCATCCCCACCGCCTTCTCATACGCTTCAATCGCCCCATTCCCGTCACCGCACGCCGCAAGCACTTTACCATGCATGACCCACGCCTCGTACACATCGGCGCCGGCATCGATCGCCTGGGCGCTCGACTCGCGCGCGCGTTCGACGTCCCCAACCTTGAGCGCCTCGTTCGCCGCCTTTAACAGCGCCATGACGGACGATTTCCCGCTCATCGTGCGCGTGCGTTAAAACCCAAACAACGTCTGCGCTGCCATGTACATGCACGCCACGCCAACCCAGGGACTGAGACGTTCGCCGATGCGCGAGGCTTTCCAAAAGACGCCTCTGAAACCAGTGCGGTGCGCGTCGAGGAGCGTCGGCGCGCGAAGCTTTACGTACGTGCACGTACAGATGAACAATAAAACAGTGGTGATGAACGATTTGAAATCGAAAAGCGCAGACATATGTCCAGCGCACGCGCGCGTGAGGGGCGCGTGAGATTCGAAGCGTCGTTAAGTGACAACGGGACGGCGGCGGTTACTGTTGACTTTTTCGCCATTCAATCAAAAAAAAATTACAAACACAAGTCACATGCGAAAGCGATCGAGCCGGAGTGATTGCCGTCATACTAACATCACGCGCAATCCCATGACGAAGAGTAACAACGACGTGGCACCGACGAGAATGACAAAGTCGACCATTTGCGCCGTCGGGTTCTCCTTGAGCTCGCGCGCAAACGCCAACAATTCATCATGATGGTTGATAATCCATCGATGGATGGCGAGCTTGTGCAAGGCTATTTTGACAATCATCGTAGCTTCTGGTGAAGACGTGAGAATCATGTCGTAATAGCGCTTGGCGAGGTGTAAATCCTTTTGCATGCCGATGCCGTGCTCGTGCATGTGGGCTAAATTGAACATGGCGTGCGCGTTGCGCTGCTCGCTCGCTTGACGATAGGCAGCGACGGATTTCACGAGCGACACGGGTGCACCACGACCGTAATAATACGCATCACCGATGCGGAGCAAGGACCTGACGTTTCCTTGCGTAGCGGCGAGACGGTGATAGTGCAACGCTCGCGTCGCCGTGCTCGACGCCAGCGGATTCACCTGCGTGTCCTCTCTAAATCGCCCACCATCGCCGAGCTTGTGCTCGAGCAAAAATGCAGCGTTGGCTTGGGCGACTTCGAGACCCATTTCAGCCATTTTCATGTAACGCAACAGCGCGCCGCGATAGTCGCGGCGCATGTATGCCGCGTAGGCGTGCTCCATCGGCGTCACCCACGTTCCGCGTTCGGCGAGTTGTTTCAACAATGCGCTCGCCGAGGCGCACGAAGACGGGAACCCCATGCCGTTGAGCTGCATCATCGCCAAGTTATATGTCGCAACTTCATGTCCTGCTAAAGAAGCAATGTTGAAATGGTTGTACGCCTTCGTGAGGTCTTGTTTGGTGCCGATGCCGCGCAAGCTCAAAACGCCGAGGAAAAAGCGCGCATCCGCCAAACCTTGCTCCGCTGCTTGATTCAAGTACGCCACCGCTGTGGCGTGATTTTGCTCGATGCCATGTCCGGCTAATGTCATGTATCCTAAACCATAACGCCCCATGGCGTTCCCTTTGCTCGCAGAGTCACTAAACCAACGCAACGCCGTGGCGTTGTCGGCTCGGACGCCAAATCCGTTGGCGTACATGTGTCCCAAATGCGCCATGGCGTTGGCATCGCCCGCGTTCGCGGCATCTTCGAGGTACTTGCGCGCGACATCGATATCTTTCGGTAATCCACGCGCACCGAGAGAATACAACCGTCCCATGGTCACTTGCGCGTCAACGTTGCCCATGTCGGCGCTGTACCGATAGTACTGCACCAAGTCACGCTCGCGCCTCGCCGCAATATTTGACCCCGCCATTTCCGCACTCAACCGATGCTTTTCGATCTGAAACGGCAGCATCCCAGGCGTACGCTTTGCGGCTTCATCTACGACTAACTTTGCGGCTTCGTGGTAATACATCACCGCGGTTTCGCACGACTCGGGGACGTCAAATCCGTGCTTGTGTCTGTACCCGAGCGCCATCGACGCCGTCACGCTCCCACCATTCGCGGCGAAATAGTAGTGCAACACCGATCGCGCGGCATCGCGCGGGGTACCATCCCATCCAGAGGCGTATGCAAATCCTAACTCTTCGTGCGCCACCACGTCCCCTCGCGCTGCAGCTTTCGCAAAGCACTCCATCGCGAGGCGTTCGTTCATGTCGCCGTCAACCAACCCGTACCTACGCGCCAATCCCAACGCGCGCCACGCCTCGGCATCCTCCGAACCGCGACGGCTCTGGTGACGATAACCACGTCCATCATCACCTCCATCATCCGCGTACTCATCTGCAACGTACGCACTGAGCCATTGCGCGGCGCTTCTTCGCGCCTTGGCCACCGCGTTTCGACTCGCCGACGACCGCGCCGCTCTCCGTCGGTCATCCACCGACTCCTCCGCGAGCACATCCGCGATCGCGCGCGATCGACGCTCCACAAACAATGCATCATCATCGCCCGCACTACTGCTACCGCTACCACGACCATCATCGGACGGTGACCGAGAAACCTCCGCCGACGTCCCGACGTCGGCGTCATCGTCGGGACGACTCCGACGCGGCGGAACATCGCTCCGCAACGCCCCAGCCCCAAACCCACGCCCACGCCCCGCCGACGAGGAATCCGACGACGATGACGCATCCGTCGACGACGTCGATTCCCGCGACGCCGACGTCGACGCCGACGCCGACTGCGCGCCATCAACCACCAGAATCACCATCACCACCAACACCAACACCACAACCTCCATCACGCACGCGACGCGCGACCACGCACCGCGCGAACGCCATCCAACGCGAGCTCGGTGACGCGGCGATGCGCGCGCATCACGCATCGCGCTCGGGCGCGTCCGGCGACGGCGATGTGACGCGAATGAGTGCATGAAAATGCGTGCGTCGGAAAAGTGACGCCACTAATGTAGAGATACGAACCGTCACGCCACCAATGTATCATACTTTACCCCGACCATCGGCCGTTTAAACGGATTTATGCCTGCGCGTCGATTCGGCATTGCATGTCGCGCCTCAATGCCTCGCCGACCGCCGTCCGCGACGCGCGCCGCGCCCGCACACGGCGGCG
>Ga0182090_1144954_pt1 | contig 16821 bp, 17 predicted proteins | sample 041ome_24_FD_127767 | JGI IMG/M metagenome (GOLD analysis project Ga0182090, IMG submission 127767) | Metatranscriptome of coastal salt marsh microbial communities from the Groves Creek Marsh, Georgia, USA - 041408BS metaT (Metagenome... | ecosystem: Environmental > Aquatic > Marine > Intertidal... | reverse complement strand
TAGAATCTTTTCCCGAATAAATAACCTCACTATTCAAACGCGTACGACGGCACTTTAACATCAAGCAAATATGGCAGACACACAAAAGACAACCACAGGTGCACCTGTGGTTACGAATTCGTATGCCCCTAATAATGGCCTGTTCAACTGTTTTGACGATATAAACTCGTGTCTTCTTGGTCTCTTCTGCGAGCCCATAAATCTTGGTATGTTGGCTAATAAAACTAATACAGGCGACATTTTTTCAGTGTGCTGCATTTGGACTATACTGGCAAGTCTTGGTGGCTGTCAGGTGTGCTATGCGCCAGGCGTGATCAATACTGCAGTTGCAAAGTATGGCGTAACGGAAGAGCCCGTGGCTTGCCCTATGTATTGTTGTTGTGGCCCATGCACGACCTGTCGCGCCCATAGAGAGGTTGATGCACGGATTAAATTGGGAGTCACTCCAGTTGGGTCACAAATCACTATCGCTCAACCAGTGGTTATGACAGCGCCAACTCCGGTCTCTGCAAATAAATAAACGAGCAAACATCAGGAGTATGTTGTAGTCCTTTCGTCGATCCAGTATTGGGTACACAAGAAAAGGGGAGTCTCAATTCAATGATTACAAAATCAAGTTAAGTAAAGAAATGTTAATACAAAGTAAAGGGTGAAAATTTTTTCTTGAAAAAATTTTTGCCCTGGAAGTCGGACTGGGCCGGGAGGAGGTCCAGGGTGAAAACGGTGTCGTGGCTAACGAGCATTTGCAAGTGGTTGTAACTCTAACACAGCACGCACAGGGGATAACACAAAAGCAAAAAATTAAATTTTTGAAAGCTCTCTTCTCCTCTCTCTCTCCAAAAAAAAGGAATACGCACACGCAGTCGCTCTGAGTCCCCCTTTTCCTCCCAAAAAAGGTTCTCCCGCGCTCGTTTATATATAATATATACACATACACAGAATCACGAGAAAGCGCAAACAGCGCACGACGGAGAGAAAAAGAAACGACGGCGACTACTCGCACGTTCGCTTCTCTAAAGAGAGAGAGACTCTTGCGTGTTTTTTTTTGTGTCATCGTTTGTTAGGAGGATAAAAAACACGCGCGCAGTAAGTAGTAAAAGATGAGTTCTGGTGTGGTCCCCCACGACGACTGCAAACCGGCGTTCGATAAAGTCCGACTCGGGAAAGTGAAATACGTGACGTACAAAATCGACGATAAGGCGGAGAAGACGGAAGTGTGCGCGATTGGAGAGACAAAGGTAAAAGCTTTTGATGTATGCGTGTGTTGCTTTTTGCGGCGGGTGCATCGTGCGTGCGCCCGTCGTCTTCGTTTCGCGCGGGAGGGGAGAGAGCTGCGCGATGCCCGATCTCTCTTGACTTTTTGAAACGCACTGACACCCAAACGTCTCTTTTCCTCGCACCACCACCCTCTACGCGCGCGCGCGCGGAAACAGGCGGAGTTCAAATTTGAAAAATTTCTCTCCTTACTCCCGGAGACGGAGTCTCGATACGCCGTTCTCGATTGGGACGTGTCCACGGACGACGGCAGGCAGTTTAGTAAGTTATTTTTTATCAGTTGGGTTCCGGACTCGTGCAAAGCGAAGGAGAAGATGTTGTACGCCTCGTCGAAGCAGAGTTTACGAAACGCCTTGAGCGGAGTGCACTTGGATCATCAAGCGGCGGATATGGACGATGTGACGGAAGAGATTTTCACCATGAAAGCGCTCGGGAAGTAGACGATGAGAGAGAGAGCGGCGCATGCTTTTACGAGAGAGAGAGAGAATCTACATAGCACAACGCAGAACGTGACGGAGAAAGCGACGAGATGAGATTATTACTTAGACTTCGAACCGCGCGAGCACGCGCAAGAGAGAAAGAGAGAGAAAGAAGAAGAAAGAGAGAGACATACCGACGTAAATATACATACAGTAAAACCCGATTATTTTTAATAACTAGTAGTACATAGAACAGTAAAAAAGAAGCCTGTGTCGGTGCCCGAGCGCGCGCGGCTAAATCTTCTTTCGCGCAACGACGAAGAGTTAGTTCTTTTCGAAAAGCTCTCTTCACACAACAACATCAGTGCTACACTGCACAAAAACACAGAAATGAAGTAATACGAATAACAAAGAAAACGCACGCGATGACCTCCTCCTCCTCCTCATCTTCCCATTCGAAGCAAACACGCGCATCATCTCGTCCTCTCCGCGTTCTCTACCACGCTCACGTCCTCCGCCGTCTCCCAAAATTCGCCTCCGCGTTCGCGTACGGCGCGAGCATTTTAACGCCGCACGTGCCATCGCAAATGCTCGACTACATCATCGTCGTCGATGACGCGCACAAATGGCACGAAGAAAACATGAGGTTGAATCCTTCGCACTATTCGAGAGTTCTCAGAGCATTTGGTGCGAACGGCGTGGACGCGGTGTCGAACACGGTCGGCGTTGGGGTACATTTTAACGCGTACGTGGATATCGATGCACCAAATTTAGAGGCGTTCGCGCAAACGAAATATAAGTACGGCGTCGTCGAGCGGAGGACGGTCGAAAGGGACGTGGAAGGATGGGATAATTTGTTTTTAGCTGGGAGGATGCAGAAACCATACGAGCGAGTGGTTGGTGCGAGAGATGACGACGTCGACGACGTCGACAACGATGAGGAAAATCATGGTCTCGCGTTGGACGCGATGAACGGGAACAAGAACAAGAGAGCGGCGTTGGCGTACGCTTTGTTAGTTTCGAGAGGGAGTAGTACAGAGATGAAGGCGGTCGATGAACGATATTTGTATGAAACGATTGCGAATCTGAGTTACGAGGGTGATATACGACACGTGCTCGGTGCGGAAGATGCGCAGAAAGCGAGGAGGATCGTGGACGGATCGTTTGAGAAGATGCGAGAGTGGTACGAGGAGAGTTTTCGAGATTTTCGGGACTCGTTGGACGTGATCGATTACGACGCGACTTTCGATTCGACCTCTCCGTCGCACGAGTCGCGCTTGTTCACGCAAGATCACTCTCCGCAAGCGACGAGGAAGCTCCTCGCGATGCTCCCACCGCCCTTTCTCGAAACCATGGTCGCCGGGGACTTGAGAAAGTTAGACATGGTGTCCCGAGAGGCGAACGCGGAGACTATCGCACGGAGTATCCAAGAAACCTCGCGAAGTATCGTCCGTAAAAGTTCACTCAGACAATCTATTTCCGCGGCGCTGACGACAGATATAGGTAAAGTGGTGATGTACGCGTACCAAAAGTTTAGCAAGAATAGAAAAACATAGTTTAATGCATAGGATGCTCGCGACAATTTTTTTATCAGTGAATATGTATAATAAGCGTGTGGTAATTATAATTTAAACCATTTCTAATTCCCTCCTCTTCTCTCCTGCTCTCGCCCTCTCTCTGCTCTGTCTCTGTTTCTCTCTACTCTCTCTCTCTCTCTCTTTCTCTTACTCTCCCATCCTTCAAATTGATTCCATTTTTTTATTATATGCGTGTGCGTTTTACTAATTCCTAAATTTTTTCTTTTCTCTTCTAAAAAATTATTGGACAAAAACGTTGCAGAGTTGTCTGACTTTTCCCTTGACGGACATGTCGATGAAACCAGAACCGTCCTTACCGTACCTGACAACGAAACCTCCCAACAAAGATTCATCAACTTCCGGCTTCAACTTGATGTTCTTCGCTCCAGTCATCTCTTGCAACTTCTTCGCAATCATGAATTGTTGCTCGTTTTCGAGCTTCACCGCGCTCGTCACCGTGGCGACTTGCGTGTCCGTGGCCTCGCAAAACAACGTTTCGAACTCATCGAGGATCGCGGACAATTGGTTCATGCGCTTCTTGTCGACCAACAATTGCATAAAGTTGGTCGTGAACGCGTGGAAGGACGCTTCGTCGGCTAACTTTTTCAAGATTTCTTTCTTCTTTTCCTCAGCAACAACCGGGTTGGCCAAAAACGCGGCGGTCCCTTCGTTGGCAGCCAAATAACCCGCGACGGTTTCCAAGTCGTCGTGCACGGCTTCCAAGGCGCCGGCGGACTTGCAGGCGTCAACCAAAGCGGCAGCGTAGCCACCAGCAACCGGGGAGGAGGCCTAAATTTGAGAGAATAATTTCGTAAGTGGGTGTTCATCGATGGAATACGCGCGCGTAAAATTATATCTTTCGCGTAAAAAAAAGAACAAGATATCCTAATCCAAGTAATCGAGCGAGACGAGGATCTCTCTCGAAACCAAAAAACGAACGTCTAAACGCGCTCGAACGAGGGCATTCACAACGTCTTTCGACCGAGAAAAGGGGTAAATCGCGCGAGAAAAAGTACACCGGAACTATTGAACGACGTTTGGCGTCCGAAATCGACTCGCAACGTCCTCTTCATCGCCCATTTCGCCCGGATGCATTTCTCCTTCGCGAGCGTCTTTTCTCCCTCTTTCGCGAGAGGCCTTTGAACGTTGTTTTTTCTCGCTCCCCTTCTTTTTTCTCGCACTAATCGAAATTTTTAAGCGTACCTTGGCTTGCGCTTGCGTGTTCACGATGCGTCTCGGCGCGACGTTTTTGCGTCTCAAAGAACTCGTGGAACCGGCGGTAGATCTCGCGAAGGAGATGGATTGCATAGAAGCGGCCATATTTGATGTGATATGTGTGAGTGTATTTATGCGGCTTCGAAGATGGATTCGCGCGCTTTTATTATCCTTTTTTTTTCCTTTTTTTGCCGATTCTGATATATTTAGGGTTTGAATTTTCAAGCTAAAAGACCCTCGCCAAAAAAATTTCAAAAATCAAAGCGCGCGCGCATTTACGAAAAACTTCCACACTATCGTTGTGTCCCTGCGTGTGTGCACGGTGCGCATATCAAAAAAGAACAAACACGATAACGACAGAGACGACGACGACGATTTCCTCCTCGCTCATTTCTCGTTCGAATTCTTTGTGCGGGTTTCGGTCGTTTGGTACTTCAAAGAGCAGCAGCAGCTCAGCGCTCGTCGTCGGAAGAGGAAGGAGGCAACAGAAAAATCAACGTCGGCTTCGAGCGGGAGGAGCGGCTGGGAGAAGAAGGAGCAAAGAAACGAGCGCGGAAATAAAGACGAACATCATGTCGGCGGCGGCAAAATCGTTATCTCGCGGCGCCTTCATTCTCTTCGAAGGCGTGGACCGATGCGGGAAAACGACCCAAGCGAGTAAACTCGTGGAAAGCTTGAACCAATCGGGCGTGACGAGCGAGTTGTGGAGATACCCGGACCGAACGACGACGATCGGAAAAATGATCGACGATTACTTGCAGTGCAAAGCAGAGAGCGACGACGCGTCCATGCACCTGTTATTCGCGGCGAACAGATGGGAGAAGAAAAAATTGATGGAGGAAAAGTTGAAAGCGGGCGTGACGCTCGTCGTGGACCGGTACGGGTACTCTGGCGTCGCGTTCACCACGGCTAAAAAGTTACCAGGTTTAGACCAACAGTGGTGCAAACATAGCGAAACCGGCTTGGTGAAACCAGATTGTTTGATGTACATGGAAATCAGCGAAGAAGCGGCGAAGAAGCGAGGCGGATTTGGCGAGGAAAGATACGAAACGACCGAGATGCAAAAAAACGTTCGAGAAGTCTTCGCGGATTTGCGAGAGGATTGGTGGAACGTCGTCGACGCGGATAGGACGATCGAAGAGGTCGAGAGAGACGTCCAGGCGATCGCCAGAGATGCCGTGGAGAGGTGCAAGCGAGGTAAAGAGTTAGAACACTTCCAACCTGGATGGTAGAGAGAGAGTGAGAGAGGAAAAAGTTAGTTTTTTGTTTATGTTCATTTTTTGATGTTTTATAGTCTCACGCCTTTCCCTCAAAACGCAAGTAGTACCGGTATGTCATCGCATCACCATCATCATCATCGACGCGTCGTCGATTACTGTTCCGAAAACGACGACGACGACGCGGAAGAAGTAGAATTCTCAATCGAGGAAGAGCTGAAGGAACTCTCCTCTCTGATCGAGACGTCTCTCGCGGACGCGTTCGGTTTCGCGTGCGCGAACGATTTGGAAGCGTCGGCAAAAACCGACGGCGACGACGACGAGGCGACGAAACGGTTGAGCGCAGACTTGCGATTGATCTTAACGCCGCTCTCGTCTTCGTCGCAAAAAGAAGAGCAGAAACGCGCGTGTGAACGGTGCGTGAGCACGCTGTGGCGGATTTTGAGAGAGCAAAGCTGCGGGTGGGATAAACCGTGTTATCGCGAGTGTTTCGTTTTGAGTTCGTTACGACTTTCGGTGTGTGAGCTCTCGGGGAAAAAGGAAAACGAAGCGGACGACGCGGAGGACTCGCAGAAAGCGATGGAGTGTTTAGATACGGCGTTGATATTAGGGTGCCCGGGGGGAATGGCGAGACCGTTCGTGAGGTGCGTGGAGAAGTTTATGCGTCGAACGGAGAAGAAAAGAGCGAGCGGCGATGACGACGACGGTGATAATAATAATAATAATAGCAAGAAGCAAAAGGTGTCGCAGGAAACTCTGGTAGTTGAAAATGTTCTTCCTTCTTCAGTTCCAAAAATTATTCATCCACTCGAGCGCATGAACGACGACGCGACGTGGGAAGAGTTTAAAGCGATGTATTTTAATAAGGATTTACCAGTTCAGTTGCCGTCGGACAAGAGCATGCCATGCATCGAGAGATGGCGAGACGTGGCGTATTTTAAGGAACGGTTCGGGAAGCGTTTGATACCGTTGGAAGTTGGGAAGTACGACGACGTGGAGAACTGGAAAGAAGAGATTATATCCATGGAGAAGTTTATCGACGAACACCTTGCGCCTGACATTTTGAAGAAAGAAGGCAACACTTTCGTTTCGTATTTAGCGCAACACCAACTGTTTGAACAAATACCGCAGCTGGCTATGGACTTTGAAATTCCGAAATGGTGCAACGCGGGGCGATTTGAACGATGTAACATTTGGCTCGGTACGTCAGGTACGATCACTCCGTGCCACTTTGATTCCTACGACAACATATTCGGCCAAGTAGTTGGGTACAAGTTTGTGAGATTGTTTCTGGAGAGCGATTCGCCTTTTCTCTATCAATCCGGAGGTCAATGGGAAACGACTCGGTCTTGGAACGTGAATGACAACGATAACGAAGAGAATGACGAAAATACTACGAAAAGAGAATCTAAAAAGAAGTTTCGCAACGCGCAAGGCAACATCTCTCGCGTGGACGTGGAATCTCCGGATTTAGAAAAATACCCCGAGTTTGCGAAAGCTACGCCGATGGATGTCGTATTAGGCCCGGGAGATTTCATTTACATCCCTTCGCGGACGTGGCATTACGTGAGAAGCCTCACCGCGTCGTGCAGCTTAAACTTTCTATTTTGAGTAGATAGAGAGGTAGAGATAGAAAGAAATAGAAAGAGATAAATGTACAACTGCGCACATTCTCGACCGTATGTGAAAACCTCGCGACGATGAATTTCGCGAGTTTCAACTAACGAACTAACTCCCCTTATCTCTTCTTTGCTTTAGAAATTACGCGCACGAAAACGCGCGGCCGAATACAAAACCTTCGATTCCTCTGCGACGCGTGCGAATCAAACACATAACTATGTTTACCATACAACAACTCCAATCCGCTCCGTATTCCCAGGACATTCAGAAATGGTTTCTCATGTGGTCCGCATCTTTCTTGTTTCTGAGAAATGTTCTTTTCCGTTCCAAAACCGCCGACTTTAGCAACCGCTTCGTAAGTATCGTCCATGCGTTACTCGCGATTTATTTGAGCTACGAGTCCTTTGATTCCATCGATTCGACGATGTTTGACAAGGTTGGGACGAAAAATACCCCGGCGCAGACGTATTGCATGGCGGTATCGTTATCGTATTTCATATACGACTGCTTGTATTGCATCGTGACGTTCGAATTTGACGCCGTAGTGCACCACATTTTTACCATCGGCGGATTAGCCAGTGGCGTGGTGAACCAGAAATCTGGCGTGGAGTTGGTCGGGTGTTTGTTCTTAATGGAAGTGTCCAACCCGAGCTTGCACTTGAGGTCGTTACTTCGTGAGATGCGAATGAAGGACTCCATGTTTTCTACGTTGAACGATTTGGTCTTCGCGGGTCTGTTTCTCGTCTGTCGATTGGTCTTGGGGCCACCGCTGGTGTATAAAACGCTGACGTGTAAAAACAGCGATTTGCTTGTGAAAATTGGTGCGTTTGGAATTTTAGCGGTGAGCTTATTGTGGGGATGGAAGATCATTAAGATGTTCATCAGTAAGGCGAAGAAGTTGTTAGGAATGGAGACGAGGAAGAAGAAGAGAGCATAAAATACGACTATCTCTCTCGATTTTTCGGAGAGAGAGAGAGAGTACGAAAACGAGAAGGCGGAGAAGATGAATGTTTCCTCTCGTCTCTGACTCTGAAACTCTCTCTGAAAAGAGTCGTGGTGATCGCAGAAAGAAACATACGGACCGCGTGTGTTCGTTATTTATTAACCTTAATAAAACATGACAATAATATTTATCTCCCACTTTGTCCAGACTTGTAAAAAAAACGTGATACTAAAAATAAAATACACTTTGACTCTCGCACATCAAGAAACATCGCGCATGACGACAGTACACCTTTCATGGTCGCAACTGGAAAACGAAAACGGTGCATCAAATGCGTCGTTTGGACGAGACGCGCCGGCATCCCCATCTGCCTCCTCGAGCGACGCAGATGACGACGACCAGCCGCGACAAGCTTCCCCAGACATCCACAAAACTCGTATTTTCGCTCGTCCGTCGACGTCAAGCAGAGCATTGAAAACCTTCGGACAAGTCCAAGAATTCGAAGGAGAGGATCTGAGTGGTAGTAACGAGAGCGTCGTCGCGTTAGGTCGACTGAAAACGCGAACTCAGCACAAGACGACGACGACAAAGAAGAAGAAGAAGAAGAAGAAAGTGCTCAGAACTGAAAAGTGCTCAGAAGAGGAGGAAATTTTTGAACCCCGCGCGATTGTAACGCGATCACCGGAACCACCTGTGAAGAGAACATCGGCGCCGAAAGTATTTTCAGATGAAGTGCACGTGAAAGTAAGCGATCGGTCTGCGTTGTTTCGAAGAGCTAAAGAACGGGAAGGAAAAAAGACGAAGAACGACACCGACATCCTGTTAATACCGGAGGAGAAACTTGAGCACTTATTGCGCATCTGTCGCGAAGCGCCGGACGGAGAAAACTGGCGTGATAAAGTGAATGCGCTCGAGCGTTTGAGCGAAGTTTCGCACGCATTTTCAATTTCTAGATCGTCGTCGATGTTCTTCAGAGCCATTGAAGACGGAGGGAAACACGCGCAGGATTTGCGCGCGTGTTTAGCGAAGGCGGCATTAAAGTTTTTACGTGCAGTGTGCGAGCACTGCGATGCTCAGCATTGCGTTTCAAACAGTAGCAACGCATTAACAAATTTAGGTAAATGCATGTTGAAACGAGCCAGCGATGGAAGCGCATTTTTGAAACAGGATGCATTGGACGCTTTAAGACTTCTCCGCGAACGCATCGGTCCGAACGCGTTTTTGAAGATCATACTCGCACAACCGTCCAACGTCAATCCGAGAGTGCGAAGGACGATGGCTTTGTGCTTGAGCGAGGTGGACGAGAAAGAATCGAAAATAGAAAAGCAAACCATCGAGCGGGTTATAATGGTTAAAGATGTAATGGTCAAGGATGGCGACGCGGAAACGCGAGCGTACGCGAGGGAAATATTTTCATCATTCGGAAAGAGTGTTTGATGTATTGCAGCCTATTATTATTACTAAACCAACACACCTCATTCTCTCCTCATCTCGTATATACGACGCCGCTTTGCTTTTTCTCCCTCTCTCTCTTTCTGTGTGCTATGATATCTCCTCTCTCTATTTCAATTTAATCCTCGCTCTTACCAGCGGCGTTTTCCTCCGTTCTGTATTGTTCCTTCCACTTGTCCCCTTTGTTCAACTTCGGCGCTCCTTTGTCAACCTCCGTGCTCGACAAGTTCAACTTCGATCCCAACGCTTTGTCGTCAAACTGAGTCACGTCAACGTCGTAGTTTTCCACGGTCATGTTATCCTTCAACGTTTGCGTGACTGGTTGGGATAACAAAGCATCTCTCCCTTTGGCGTCGGCATCCGCTTCGTCGCTCTTCGACTTGGCGTTCGCCATACCAATCGCGCTCGCCGCCAATTCCGCGCGTAACTTCTCTCTCGCCGCCTTCTCTTCCGGAGTTTCTTTCGCCAACTCTTCTTCTCTCTTCTTCAAGTCGGCCATTTGTTCCGCCAACGGCGAGTTCGGGTCGACTTTACCCGAAATGTTCCTCACGCGTTCCGTCGCGTTCTTCCCTCTCGAGTCTTCGCCGTACTTTTCGAACGTTCTCTCCTTGGTCAACATATCGAGCATTTTCGCCGGATCGTACGAGCCTTCGTTGAAAATGTCCGCCAAACGCGGGTACAACGAGCCAAATCCGAGCGGCAACACCAACCACGAGACGCCTTCCAAAGCGCCCAAAAAGGTACCCGGCAACCCGTGACCGGTGAAGGTTTTCGAGAGCAAAGACAAGCCGACGACCGGCAACGTCGCCGCAGAAACGATCGGCGGGATCTTGTTCGTGATCTCGTCGTACTTTTTCTTCAACTCGTCCGCGTCAAAGTCCGCCGCTTGGACTTTCACGGACGAACGTCTCATCGCGGGGGGGGCGACTCTCGAGGAAGAGGAGGAGGATTTTCGCGTCGATCGCAATTTGGATCCCACGAACGCCTTGGAAGTATAAGACACAGACATGGACATCATGATTATTTTTGTTTACTCTCTGCGATAAAAGCAACGGTTGTTGTTGTTGTTGTTGTTCTAACGGTGGCGGTGCAAAGGAAGTGCTCTTTCTCCTCGTCGCGATAAAAAAGTGACGACGAGACGACGACTCGAGGACGCCGCTGGCGAGTCTCGATTTGGATTTTTGGATAAAAGAGATTTTTGGAGATCTTTTTTTTACTGAAACCCTAAATAAATAATAAAAATTGCGAAAAACGAGAGAGGAGAGCACGCGAGCGCGCCGTTGTTATTAGCATCACACGCACTCGCGCGTCGTCGTCGTCGTCGTCGACGACGACGACGACGACGACGACGACGACGACGACGACGACGTCTTAAAAAAAGCGAGCGACAAGACGCGGCGAAGAGGAAGAGGAAGAGGAAGAGGAGCGATAAAAAAAAAGCGGCTCCGACGGTGCTCGACGATGTTGAAAGAAGAAGAAGAAAACGAGTCCTCTTCGCTTCTTCTTCTCGTTCCGAAACATTACGGAAACGTCGTCGCGGACGCGCGCGCGTGCGAAACGCTCATCGAGAAAGGACTTCTTCTTCGATGTCGTCGAGGAGAGGAAACGAACGACGGCGACGACGACGACGACGACGAAGTCGCATTCGTGGAAGTGCAACTGTCCGAGACGAACGCGTTTCCCGGTTCCACGTTCGACAGGAAGTCGACTCGAATGCGCGCGGAAGATTTTCTTCGTCGTCGTCATAAAAAGTGTACCAACGGTATGACTGCGTATCTGGCGCAGGAAGACGTCGAGCGCGAGACGACGCGGTTGTTGGACGGGTTTGCACCGTACGTGGAAGGTCTCGCGCGATGCGGCGTGAAGAAGGAGAGAGAGAAGAACATGAAAAGACGCGTGTGGATGAACCACGAGCGCGTGGAAACGACGCCACATTACGACGATTACGATAACGTGTTGTTCGTGTGTGCCGGGCGGAAGACGGTGCGATGCAAAGCGTATCGCGGGGACGGTTTTCATTTTTGCGTCGCGAATACCGAGGTGGCGAATCACGCGCATCCGGAAGCTTTACCGGATCTGGAGAGTTACGAGTATACGTTTGTTGTGAACGCCGGGGAAGCGGTTTTTATTCCGATGGGGTGGATACACCGCGTGGAATCAGACGAGGGTACCATCGCCATCTCGCACGAACTGCGAGATTCTTCTCCGTGCGCCGAGCGCAGAAACGCGATGGTCTCGCGACTGAAATGGGAGGAAAGTCTGTACCTGATTCGAAGAAATATCGAAGACGAGATCGACGCAAAGTTTACCGAACTCGTCTCTGACTTGATAGATTCGAAGAAAGGCGCCGCGCACATCAAGCGAAAGAGGAAAGGCAACGAAGAGGAAGGAAAAGAAGTCGAGTTTGAAATTCGTAATCCCGAACAGTTCATGGAGAACATTTCGCAATCGTGCGTTGCGCTCGTAGCGCGCGGAAGAGACGGTAAAGAAGAAGGCGATGGAGCGAACGACGAAGAGAACAAAATTCCAAAGTATCGAAAAGACGTGCTCGCGATGACCCCGTTGCAAGCTAAACTGCACGCGGTACGTTTCTCGCTGCTTAAAAAACACCTCGGCGAGGAAAAATTTGACGAGTGGATCGCCGAGTGCTCTCTCAAATACATAGAGTCGCGCGGCCCAGAGTGGAAACGCGAAGACACGTGCGCGTCGATCGTCTGCGAAAAGGCGCACGAGTTTGACTTTTACCAAGCGTGCAAAGCCGTTTTGCGACTCGCCGCCGAAAGGCGTCCGCGCGGCGAAAACGAACGCGACGTGGACGAAATCAAAGGGGACGAGGACCCGTCCGCCGTCGCGGATAAATACGAGCGATTGACTTCGGATTACAAACTTTTAGGCGGAATGCCGAGGAAAAAGATCCGAAAGCCGTTCGATCCTCTCGTCGCCGCGTTTGGTGTCATTTAAATTCGCGCGCAGCTTAGTTTAAACGATAGATTTTTAGAATAAGGGCATAGTAATTTTAATAGTTCGATGCGATGGATGCGAAGATGCGACACAAATATCGTACAAAAAATGCAACGCTTCTCGTCTTCTTTCGCGATATCATCATCGATACCATCAGTCGCACCGACGAGGAAACCTTCTTTTGCGCACCATGCGCGGCAACAAAAACAGCATCATCAACAGAAGGTTTCGTTTTCTTCGCGCCGCGCGAGAACGTTTCTGTTGCGCGCTTCGTCGTCGTCGTCGTCGTCGTCGTCTTCGGATTCGGATTCCAACGACGTTGCCGACGAAGCCTCTGCGCGACGTCGCGTAACTTCATCGGAAAGTGGAAGCTCCGTGGACGCGTTGGATGCCGTCATCGCGAGCAGCGCGGAAGCGAACGAGACGAACGCGCGTTCGGAGAACGCTCGAACATCGACGACGACGACGACGACGTCATTCTCGAAAGATGTGCTCGACGTGTGCTCGAAAGGATACGATTTCGCTTTGCGAGCCATCGACGAAAAATTGGACTTGGCCATAAAGCTCGATCCGGCGACCGGGGAATTACTTCCGGAGGACGACGAACGGTCGATTAATTTAAGACAACAGAAAGGATTAGAGGAGGAGAAGTTTGCGATCGACGTGTTGGAGTGTTTAGCGTCGTCGTCGTCTTCTTCTTCGTCCGGCGCTGCGAACGGCGGCGAGGAGAACGAGAAGCGCGTTCGAGCGTTTGCACGAGGACAGCAAGTGCCTAAACGCTCGTACGCGTTGGCGGAGTTAAAGCTGAACGATATCGATCCGTCCAAGTTGCTAGCGCCGACGGAGAATACGATCACGGAGATTAAGAAGAAGTTGGGTTTCGCGGTTGGTGCGTTGGTTATCGCAGGCGCGATCGCAACGAGCGGAGAAGACGTTGGCGCGGCGCCGTTCCAGGCCATCAAGACGTTCGTGTTTTTGAGTTTCTTGTTAGCGTACGACGCGGTGGCGTTAAACGCGGGGGCTCAGAACTTGGTGTTAGATTTTGTCGCGAATTTGACGTCGGAGGAGTATAAGACTCGACTGAGAAGACACGAGGCTGGGCATTTCTTGGTCGCGTATTTAACGGGCGTCTTGCCGAAAGGGTACACTTTGAGTTCGTTGGACGCGTTTAAACGGTTTGGACGATTGAACGTGCAAGCGGGGACGTTATTTTGCGACGGGCAGTTTCAAAACGAAATAAAAAGAGGGAAAATTACGAGCACATCGGTTGGGAGATTTGCGTGCGTAGCTTTAGCTGGAGTGTGCGCTGAATACGCAAAGTACGGCAACTCTGAAGGCGGCGCGGCGGATATTCAGCAGTTGGACCAACTGTTCAACGCGTTACAGTTTTCGCAAAAGAAGTCGGACGACGAAGTCAGATGGGCGACTTTGAATACGATGGCAATCGTGAGGAGACACGAAGGTTTAGTGGACGAGTTAGCGAGAATGATGGGAAGCGGCGAGAGTACCGCGAAACTGATTTCAATCATAGAAGCGCGGTTAGCAAATTTGGACGCAAAGGATATTTAAATTAATTAATTGCTCGCATGCTAAAAGAATGTTTTATTTACACGTTGTTTCTTTGTATGTGTGTACGCGCACGTGCGTATATGCTAACATCTCTCTCACGGCTTCCTCACTTTCCAAAACAAGTAATCCTTCTCTCGTAAAATCGTCACATCAACAAAACCGACAGATTGTAACTGGTCCCGTAAATCTGCCGAGTTCCAAAATCGTAACCCGTTCGTCCCAGGTCTGCTCGCAGATAAGTCTCTCGATAGCGTGCTCAACAATCTGTTTTGATCGTCGTCCAAAAACGGAACGTTTGGCGTTGCAAATGTCGTCCCAGTGAACATTCTCCCAGGTTTCAACACGCGGAAGATTTCGGCGCAAGCGCTTTGAACGTCGGGCCAGCAATGAATCGCCGCGGACGCGGAAACGCCGCCGAGCGAATCCCTCTCAAACGGTAACCGCCCAACGTCTGCTCGAACGAATGCAATCGCATCAGCTGGGATACTCGTGTCTTTTTTCGCGCGTTCCATCGCCTCTTTAATCATACTCTCGCTAAAATCCAGAGCGATGACGCCGTCGTACTTGCCGCTCCTCGCGAACTCTCTCGTAAACAAACCGGAGCCGCACGAACAGTCTAAAATTACGTCTCCCAGCGCATCTTCTCCCAGCGCATCCATAGCGTTTTCTTTCTCTACTTCTAAACCTGGAAACCCGCTTCTCTTAAAATTATCTCTCCACCCTCGCTCGTACGCGAACGAAACCAGGGGACTCTCGAACAGCGCCTCGCCGGGCAAGTTCGACGTCGGTATTAACCGTTTAAACGGTTCCGGACTTAAATCCCGGAGCAATTTATCCAAAGAAGGCACGTCGTTCTTCGCGACCAGATCAAAATACCCGTCTTCGTTCAAAGGATGCTTTCGTCGGTCTGCCTCGGTTTCTAAAGCTTTGAACGTTATGGGAGACGCCAATCTGTACTTTTCGTGCGGACTTTTCGTCGCCGTTGCTGTCGTCGTCGCAGACGAGGTAGAGGAAGACGACGAGGACGAGGACGACGACGCCGTTTCGTTCGAATCCGTAAACTCCGCCGGAATGGCGCTACCCGCCTGCGTCTCGTCCTCGTCGCCGTCTTTCGCTTTCGTCGTCGTCGTCGTCCTCTTCCAACTCGCGTGACGTAATCTTCTTTTCCCGACGACCGCGTTCCTCTCGGAGCACGCGCGAACGCTCTCGCCACGCGCGGCGAACGAAAAAGATATCGAAGACATGTTTTGTGCCTTCTTTGATGTATGTGTGTGTGCGTCGTGTGCTCGATCGAGCGTTTTGTTTTTCTGTGTCGGTACGCGACGACGTGCGGCAGAAAGAGTGAGGCGTTTAGGAAAATCGAGGCACCCTTATTTTGCGCAAAAGACGAAGACAAGAAGAAGAGGACGCTAATACGATGAAGTACCTCTCTTCGAATTAAAATGAACACGCTCTCTCCTCTTCTATTAATACAAAACTCTCTCTTTTCTTCTTCGAAAATTCTCTCTCTCTGTGTCTCACTCCCTCTCTCTCTCTTACTCTCTCTCTCTTACTCTCTCTCTCTCTCGGCTATTAAGTAGTATAAGTAACATGTATGAATTTTTACGCGATGCTCTTCTCGTACGCCGCGGCGTCCATCAACGAACCCGGCACGTCGGAAACCTTGACCTTCATCAACCATCCGCCTTCAAACGGCGATTCGTTGACCGTACCCGGCGTATCGTTCAACGCTTCGTTGACTTCGATGACGGTGCCGGAAACCGGCGAGTACACGTCCGAAGCCGCCTTGACGGATTCGACGACGCCGAAAGACTTGGTCGCTTCCATCTCGGCGCCGACTTCCGGGAGTTCGACGTAGACGATGTCGCCCAATTCCGCTTGCGCGTGGTCGGTGATGCCAACCGTAGCGACGTCGCCGTCAATCTTGGCCCTGTTGTGAGAGAGATTATTTTTTTCATTTCGTAAAGAAAGAGAGACGTGAACTCGGTGGTTAGTTTCTCCTCGAGCGCCCGGATTTATTTTCTCGCCAACAAGTGTCTCTTCCATCTCACGACAGACAAAACTTTTTTTGGGGAAAAAGAAAAGACAAAAAATAAAAAAAATAACTAATCTTCTCGTGCCAACTCTGCTCTCTCCGCGCGACGACGACGTTTACCCCGCCCTCGTCGGCTCTCGAACGATGGGAGGAAGAGTTGCACGCGCGCGCTTCGTCTTCATCTTTCTTTTATCTCTCTCTTTCGCGCGTAAAAAGAGAGAGATAAAAGAAATTGGAAAAACAAAAGAGAGACCGAAAGAAAATTTTTTCAAAAGACGACGTCGCGTCGCTCTCTTACCACTCGTGCGAGCTCGCGTACTTCAAGCCTTCGACGACGGTGGAGTACATTCGACCGCCACACCCGGCAAAGGCGAGAGGCGCGAACGCGGTCGTCTTGGACGTGAACTGTTTCAAGGATTGTCTGAGTGCCATTGTGTGCGTGTGAATGTGTGTGCGTTTAAAGTTATGCGGAACAACGCGCACTCGTCGAAACGTTTTGATAGATATCTCCATCCATATCCGAAAAAGAGAAGGCGGT